>Ga0224742_10271_pt1 | contig 13314 bp, 17 predicted proteins | sample LIM_E_Water_Neg_FD_161631 | JGI IMG/M metagenome (GOLD analysis project Ga0224742, IMG submission 161631) | Enriched cells from gastrointestinal tract of the lab mouse from Pacific Northwest National Laboratory (PNNL), Richland, Washington... | ecosystem: Host-associated > Mammals > Digestive...
ATTGAAACGCAAACCCGATTCGGAGCCTCGTGTTTTGTCGACAGTTTCTGTAATAAAGAAAAACGCTATTCCTACAAACACGGAATATCCTGCTATTGTCGAGGACGGCACCACTTTCGTTACGGTCAGTAGTATCATTATTACTATACCTATGAGCGTGAGAACGACGCTCTTTTTGTTATGACCCGTAATTTGTTGATTTTTCATTTCATTTCCTCCTGTACAGCTAATATTGCCCCTCTGTAAGCCCGTTCTAAATGAGTTTTTATGAGTTCTTCATCATACTCCAATGAATTGTTGGCTATGATACTTGCATATCCATGAGCAAAGAGAGAAATTGTTAAAAAGACCTTTTTTGTCTGCTCAATATTCATGCCTATTGCCTTCTGCATCGCAGAAATAATAGGTACAAGTTCCTCGGAGTCAATCATTTCAAGCAAATTGTTCTCAACTGCAAAACCCGATTGAAATAGAAAGCAGAACAAATGCGGTTCTTCAACCGCAAATCGAATATAATTTAATCCCATTCCAAGCATAACACCTTTTGATGGTTCTTCAATCTTCATCAGATATTTTGCGTGATACCTGTCCAATTTTGTATAAACGGCTCTTTTTAATTCCTCAATCGTTGCAAAGTGGTACATAACAGGCTGCGTGGAACAGTTTAGTTTTTTTGATACTGTCCGTGCATTGATGTTTTCCGCACCTGTTTTGCGGGCAACCTCAAATGCAGCATCAATAACCATATCTCTTGTGATTTTAGGTTTTGGTGGCATGGCTTTTCCTCCTGTTTAATACTTCATGTTATATAACAAGAATTATATTATAAGCCGTAAAACTGATTTTGTCAATCGTTTCATTTCACTTCGAAATATCGCCCAAAAAGAAAAGTAGCAGAATTTTCATACCCTGCTACCTTTTTGTTATGCGTAAATAACTTCTTTCTCCACAATCTCCCTTGCATAAGCCCTTATGTTATTGAGCCGTCCTGTCCATTCTAAAGCGTTTTCTGCCTTTAGTTGTTCCGTTATGCTTTGTGCCTGTTTCATGTCCTCTATGAGCCTTTTAAAGCGTTCCTGTGCCTGCCTATCAATGTCAGCAAGGTAAGTGTTGATTTTGCCGCTTGTAAGGAGATTGGTGTATGTAACCTTACGGTACTGCTTCAGATAGTTCAGATGCCGCTGTCCCCATATGCCTATCGGCTGTTCTTCTTCGGCGGGTACAGTTAAGCACGGTATTAAGTAATCATCCTTCCTTTCGTATTTACCGCCCAGTTCCTCAAAAATCGTCTTTGCCATTGTCTGTTACCTCCACATTCTTTTTTATTTTGAATGTCCGCAAAATCCGTCCTACATCCTCTGGTTGCATGAATGGTTTTACATATGGTTAAAAAAATTATTTCTCAGTTAACAACTGCTCAATTGTTTTTTAGGAAATACACAACTATAATAAAGTCAACAAAAGCTTTTGTGCCATTCTCAATAAGGAGGCTTCTATTATGCCTATGAATTTAGTTATACAAGAAAGAAGAAAAGAATTAGGCCTCACGCAGGAACAAGTTGCAGGATATCTCAATGTGTCTATTCCGGCAGTCAGTAAATGGGAAAAAGGAACAACCAGTCCAGATATTTCGCTTTTGGCTCCGTTAGCCCGATTGTTAAAAATTGACTTAAACACTCTTTTTTGTTTTCACGAAGATATAACACAGCAAGAAATTGATTTGCTCTGCAAGGAAATTGGAAAGATTGTTGGAGATAAAGGACTCGAAGAAGGGTTTGCAACAGTAGGGCAAAAGCTCCACGAGTATCCTCACAATGAGAGACTCCTGCATGTTCTTACACTCCAACTGGATGGACTTATATCCACGTCCGACTTGACTGCGGATGAAACGCGCCCCTATGAGGAGCAGATCCTTGCATGGTATCACCAACTTGCCGGGAGCACAGACATAAAAATAAGCAACAGCGCAAATTTTATGTTGGCAAGCAGCTATCTTCGCAGAGGAGAATATGAAAAAGCCCAGGAAACATTGGACTTAATGCCTGACAGAAATGATATTGTCAGCAGCATGGCTGATAAGTTTTGGTTGCAAGTTGAAATTGATAAACATCAGGGTAAATCAGAGAAAGCTGCAGAGGATTTGCAGAGAGAATTACATGTGGCTCTCAACAAGGTTCAGCTGCTGCTATACAAAATGATGAATATGGAGTTAGAGTACGGCGATCTTCTCACTGCAAAAAGGATAGCAGATAAATCGGCACAGATGGTCACACTTTTTGAAATGTGGAAGTATAGCGCATTCACGGCACCATTGGAAATCGCCTTTGCGGAAAAGGATGCCAATACATGTATTTCCATTTTGAGAGAAATGCTTGCAGCAATGTGCGAACCATGGAATATGGATAAAACCTTATTATTTAATCGCATACCTGCGCAAACGACTCAACCTGAGCAAATGGTTCCTATAATCCTTTCTGCAATGAAAAAAGAACCCTTGTTGCAAAGCTCCTCGGAATTTCAAGAACTAATCACAGAGTATTGCCTTTGAGAAGCCTTTTCCATTATCTGATATGATGATAATTTGAAACGCCTGTTGTCAGCTTCATAATATGGGCAAGTCAATCTCCATATCCTCCGCCGTTTTTTGGTAGAACACCATCCGCCACTCAATTCGTTCAGGCTGGTCAAAATACAGAGAAGAGAAGGCTGCTCTTGGCTGACCGCTTTTGCTGGTGTCCAGTATGACGCCCACAGCTCTTGAAAATGACTGGCATCCATTTGTTGTGTCTCATACTCTATCACATGGAGGGTATGAGTTTCCCCGTGACGGGGTGGGTAAATTCCATCGTATCCCCCACCCCGGATACGGTGAACCGGGGACAGACTCCGGTTCCTGCTCCGGAGAGAGGGAGAAGGTCCTTGGCACAAGTTTACTCTGGCAGGGTGACTGTGCTATTCAGTCACCCTGTATTTTATAAAATCAGAGTTGACAGTCGCTCGCTAATCTATGGGATATCCAACACGATTTTTTCGATCTTACAGCTATGATGCTTGTCTTTGCTGCTTTTGTTGTAATTCACTCGCACCAGCAGGACTTCTCCTGCATAGCCCTCCAGGGCCTGGAAATAACGTCTGTCCTTAAATCTGACGCAGCGCCGTCTCCACCGATTTGTCATATTTCAGCTCCACTACCAGGGCAGGCTTTTAACTGAATGGCAGCGGTAGGAATGCCACATCCGCAAAGCCCCGGTCCTGTGGGTAGCTCCCGAATCATTTTGTAGTCCTTTCTGGCGCTGTAATATGCCAGACCAATGGCGCAGCCCAAAGAGTTTTCGTCATTGTAGGTTAAAATAGAGGCGACCTCTGTATGCGCCCGATCCAGACCTTCCACAACACGTTTCTCATCACAGCACAGAGTATCCTCCAACAGCCTTTCAGAGGCCTTCAATACTCCCATGACCTCTGACCACCCGCCTATACTCATGGCGTTTTCAAATTCCCCGGCTATCTCCTTGTTGGGGATAAAGGCCTTCTTTGTCTCCACATCATATGCCAAATAGCCCAGATGGATCAGCAGGGTCAACACATCGTCCTTCGTCTTGAAGGTACGCATATCCTTCTGAAAACTGAGGGTATTTACCCTGACTCTTTCCCCACCCAGCATCCTGATTAAATCGGAACGCAGTCCATCATGGTCCATATCCATGTAAATTTTCAGCGCCTCATAGGTTTCCGTGGAGGTCCAATAATTAGAAAATCTTTGACGGTGCATGGCCTCCACCACAGACTTTGGATTATAAATATGCCTATATTCCGTAAATTGATAACCATTATACCAGCTTCCCGCCTGTGCAAAATCCATTCCATATTTCTCGCAAAGCTCCTTCACCTCTGTCTCTGGAAAACCGGTATACCTCTCAAAAATATCCTGATCAACCATGGAATACTCCCAAAACATATTCAGAGCCGAGGGCTCTCCATATTTTTTAACAGGAAGAATCCCTGTCATATAGACAAGAGCCACTTAGGGTTGATCTTTTAAGAGATTACGCAAAAAATCAAGGTACTGCTTCTGCAGATTCTCTGCTTCTTGCCATTGCATAGGAAGTAAGGAAAAATGACAACTGGACCAGTCTGAGGAGGCGGTACGCAGCCAGTTGGAGTCGGAAGGGAAGATCAAGCCTGTTAGATGCAGGAAACGAAAGGAAAAAATCGAAACCATTCACCGCCGTGAGAGCAGGACAGACCCCGAATCAGGATTTTACAAGAGGAAAGGGAAAGCAGAAGGGATGCATTACCTGTCCCATGAGACGGTGGATTCCAAAAACGGAATCATAATTGATATAGCGGCTACAGCCAGGAACGTGCCTGACAGCCAGCCGTATATTGAGAGGATCGACTATATCGAGAAGAACCTGGGACTAAAAATACAGGAATCCTGTGCCGACAGCGGTTATGACACGAATCTTATTAATCAGCAGCTGTCGGAAAGAGGCATAGACTTCTATACGCCGGAAAGGACAGAGCAAAAGAGAGGGACTACGGAATTCCAAAGGAAGGACTTTCAGTATGATGAGGAGACAGATGCCTTTATCTGCCCCGGAAAAAAAGCCCTTCCCCTACACCGACTCAACAGAACTACAAATACTGTGACAAAAGAGTACCGATGCCCCAAAACGGTATGCAGGGACTGTCCTTTCCACAGCAGATGCATAGGGGAAAAAGGGACAGATAAAAGAATTCAGGTAAATATCTTTGAAGAAGTCGTAAAAAAGAATCATGAAAAAGACGGCTCGGAAAGGCATACCCAGGTTCTGCTCTTGCGGCAGATATGGAGTGAAGGAAGCTTTGCAGCGCAAAAGGCAAGGCATAATTTGAAGTTCCTATACAGAAGAGGATTAGAGGCAGCTGAGCAGCAATGCCTCTTATCGTCAACTGCATTAAATCTGAAAAGGATGATAAAGGCCATGGCATAGATAACCATGACCTTTTTCCTTATTGGATTCCCAGTTATTTTACTAAATATATAGCGTTATATTCCAGAAGATTTCTAAATATAAGGGTTTGTCAACAGCACGAATATGACCCGAAGCATTGGCTGTTACGAAATATTCCCGAAAACCAAAGTGGAAGATGCAAGATATCTCCGTCCGAAAAACAAGGTTATAATCCTTTGAAATTCCGGGATTTTGAAAGGTATAAGTCGTAACAGCAAAGGACATAGACTCATCATCTTGTTGTAAACAGTATGGTGTCTGCTCTGTGGTAGTGGCTTAGATATTGTCGTTCAAAACCTCCTTTATGCCCTAACACTGTTATTATATTTAATTTTGATTGATATGATTGATTATGCTAACTGCATAACTTTCATTTCAATTTTTCTTAGTTCTTCAAGAGATAATAGCGGAACACACTCCGCAATTTCTTCAAGTGTCATTTTTCCTTTTTTTATCAATCTTTCCGCAGTTTCCCGTGCATTGCTTAATGCTGCTTCATTCCTCATATCTTCCATAATTTTACACATGGCAGCTACTCCTTTCTCGCTTTGTTTAAAATACCGTGCTTTTTTAGCAAGCTCTTCATAATTCATATCATCAGGATTCGTGCATGAAAAATCGTGCATTAGTTTTCCGATTTCATCGTTGCCTCTATATTTCCCATTAACATATAGAATATGTGAACCATCACTATACAATACCTTATTTTCTCCGATAGTAACATATCTTTCTACTGGATATATCGGTTGTTTTCCTTCCATTACATCATTTTCTGTTATAAATATAACATAGCTGTCGGGAATATCCTCGGTATCATCACCAGGCTTTAATATGTGTGCGTCCAACAAACTGCTGTTATACCTTGCTCTCTTTGCGCCTGCTCCTTCATCTTTCCTTTGAATTTCTACATCAAATTCCTTATTGGTGCTGTCAATCGCGTGAACATCTAAAATAACAGAACGTCCCTGCAAATTCTTCATTGATTCTTGTGTTCTAACTGATTTAATTTCTATGTCCTTCCACCCTAAAACAATCCGAAGTATCAGTTCCACACCTTCAAGATTATCCGCAAGGCAGACAGTCATAAAATCATCATCAATATATCGGAGTGATTTCAGACGCTCTAAATCTTATTGATGCATCTGCTCTGTTGTATTCAAAAATATCACCTTATTTCACTAGTTTTATTATACATCAGACACACTTTTTTGAAAACTGAATTTTTTCCTGAATTTTTACTATAACCTCACATCATTCTTTTTGAGCTTGATTAGGCTGTGTCTTGGTCTATTGCCCGATATTGCCATATTCAGTAAGTATCTCAGCTTTCTACTGGTTTGGTGTTAATTTCTCGCCAGTCTGTAAAAGGCTCCGCATATGCTACTATAACTTTATGCTCCCCTTTCGCTGTGAAAGAGCGGTTTTTCAGTAGGTTGGCAGTCCATTATTTTGTTTTTATATGTATCCCTTTGTACACTGTTTTAATCAATCTAATTTCTCTATTACTACTGCAGTTCCCGTTGCAATAACTCCTACCATATTATTTGCAAATGTAACATAATCAAAGTCTATTCCAATTATTGCATTTCCACTTTGCAGGTAACATGATTCCCGTAGTCTAGTTAAAGCTTGCCCTTTTGCTACTTTTAATTTATTAGAAAACTGAGCCGACTGTGTTCCTGCAAAATCTGATAAAGAAGCAGTTAATTCTGACAAAAACCCCGTTCCTAAAACACATTCTCCTGAAATAATATCCTTATATTGAATTATTTTATAGCCTTCGAAATTATAGCCTGTTGTTAGTAAGATTCCATTTATAATTTCACGTATTTTCCTTTTTAATTCTACCTCTTTTTCTTGAACTATTTTTTCCTGCCTCTTTTTCTCTTCTTCTCTTCTCTTTCTTTCTAATTCCTCACTATCTATCTTTTCACATAAACTAATTAAGTGCTTTTTTAATGTATCATCATCCGTTTTCGCTATTATTTCTTCGAATTCATCCATAAAATCACTATGCCCCTGTTCCAATGACTTTACCTTCACAGCACACTTTCCACAAACATAGTAAGACGACAAACTTTTATTAAAAATTCCTAAAGGACTTGCTTCAAACATACCCATTTTCTTTCCACAAACACAACATTTCTCCATATAATCGTTGTCCTCCCCCATATATTTTCTTGAAACTATAAGTTCCTCTTTTCTTTGAAATAATAATACTATAAAATCAGATAAATGGAAATCGGAAGTTTAACAGTTAAATAAAAAAGTGCTACAGGCCGCACACCAAAAAAGAGAGGAGAATTCCAAAATGGAGCAAAACCAGATCCAACAGATCATAGCTGTCATAGAATACATCGACGCCCATCTGACAAACCGACTGGAACTAAATCGCATTGCCCAGGCCACCCATTATTCCAAATACCACCTGCACCGCATGTTCACGAACACTCTGGGAGTACCCCTTCATAACTATATCCATCGCAGACGGATGACAGAGGCTGCAAAGCTTCTGGTATGTTCCGATAAATCCATCTTGAAAATCTCCCTGCTGTCAGGCTATTCAAGCGCTTGGAGCAAAAATTAGGAGCTACCGTAGAGGAAAAACGAGCTTTGAAAAAGCAGAATGTGATTGAGACGATTCGGATGTGAAAATAGCTATGATCTGTCAGAATCCCCTCCACATCTTCCATTATACATCAATCGCCATACCAGTGTTATAGGGGGAATAGATCGGTTTCATCCTTTCCTCCCTCTAATTTGTGAGCCAATATTGTCGGCCATCTCTGGTACTCTCCATAAATCTGTACATAATAAGGTATCGTCGAATAGTCATATAATCAGCATAAATAGGCTTGAGAATTTCATTAACTTCTTGCTCACTGTATTTTTTTCCATACTCAAATTGTTCGGCTATTTTTCCAAGAATAACAACCTTTTTCTTTGGGCGAAAAAGATTTTAGTACAAGAGGTTGAATACTGGAAAAAAGTCTCAACAATGTGTTGTTTTTCATCCTCTGTGATAAGATAGCGATCATCAACATAAATTGCATGATTATGAATGGGAATGATCTGTTCAGTTGTTGTAAAAACCGAAATCATGAACCATCGTGAAAGCAAAACAGACCCCGAATCGGGATTTTACAAGAGAAAGGGGAAAGCGGAGGGGATGCATTACCTGTCGTATGAAACCGTGGATTCTAAAACCGGAATCATAATCGATGTCGCAGCTGCTAAAGAGGGACTACGGAATTTCAAAGGAAAGACTTTCAGTATGACGAGGGGAAAGATGCCTTTATCTGCCCTGGAAAAAAAGCTCCCTCTGCACAGGCTCAATAGAACTACAAATACTGTGACAAAAGAGTACCGATGCCCCAAAACGGTATGTAAAGACTGTCCTTTCCGCAGCAGATGCATAGGAGAAAAAGGGACGGATAAAAGAATCCAGGTAAATATATTTGAAGAAGTCGTTAATAAGAACCATGAAAAAGATGGATCAGAAAGGCATATAATAGTTTTGCTGCTGTGGCAGATATGGAGTGAGGGTAGCTTCGCAGCCCAAAAGGCAAGACATAATCTAAAATTTATAGGAGGAAGAGGATTAGAAGCGTCTGAACAGCAGTGCCTCCTATCGTCAACGGCGTTAAATTTAAAACGAATAATAAAGGCCATGGCATAACAAACCATGACTTTTTTCCTTAGGATCATTGCTGTTGATTTTAAACAGAAAAACGTCATGTATTCCAAGAGATCTTTAATATAAGGGAGGTTTTGTCAATAGCTCGAAAGTGTCCCAAAGTCCCGGCGCTATGCGTCTGTTGTCTGCGGCCTGTCGCTATCTCTCCTGGGCCTTATTTTCCTGCCCGTCCACAGGATCATCCACTGTAAGAAATGCCATGGCAGCCGCCAGACCGTTGTGCCGAGGTTCGATGGTTCAGGCTATTTCATGCCCCGCTGCCTCTGCACTTGCCAGCAGAAGGCGCAGGAGGAACGGAAATCCATGGAGCAGATGTTCACCGTCATTGACAGCCGGTATCGGAGTAAGAAGCCGCTGACTGTCACGACAAACCTGAAACTGGAAGAAATCAAGAACCCGCCAGACCTTGCCCATGCAAAGATTTATGACCGCATACTGGAACGGTGTTCCCCGGTTCTTTTTCTGATAAGAATTTCCGGGAGGAAGGAGCCAGGGCGACCAACGTGGCGGCGAAAGAGATTGTGAGTAAGGGATAACAAAACCTGATTGCATGAAAAGGAGAATTTATGAGCAGCGAGAAAATCACAGAGGACATTACCACCATGATACCGGCTAAGGACGCTCCCGCACTGGTGAAGAAGACTGGCCGAACGACCTACATTGTGAGGGTTCATTTCAGCAAGACTAGCAGGGAAACCATGAGCGACAGAATCAAGCGTATGCTGAAAAATGATATACAGCAGATGTGAAAAAGCGATAACAGAAACAGGCCAGGATTCAGAAATGCACTGGCTCCCGGCTTGCAAAATCAGGAGGTCTATGGTAGTATGGAGATACGCCAATCGGGAAGTTAATGCATGACTTTTCCTGCACAGACGCAGCGGAAATGTACTATGGGACACTGGCAGACAGGGTGAGATTTTTCAAGGAAAGTAAGGAGGGAATCGAGATTATGTGTAAGGCCATGGAAGATATGAGAAACGAATCCTTACAGGAAGGCATCTGTGAAGGCATGAAAGCTACGGCACGCCGTATGCTGGCAGCTGGCAAATATACGTTGGAGGAAATCGTTAATATTTCAGGACTTTCTCTTGAAGAAGTAAAACAACTGAAAGCTGATAGAAGTGCATAGACAAAACTGTAGGCCGGGAATCTAAAGACAAGTTCCCAGTCTATAATTTTTACGATTATACAAGACACTATTTATAAAATATGAATATGAAAAGAGCAATCATTCTATTTGTTATGCTTATGAGCATGGTTGGGTTGTCAGCTTGTGCAACAGATAACCTTAATGCCTCTGACATATCAACTCCAGATAGACCAGAAAAAATGTATGAGGATATTGCAGTTGAAAATTTCAAGCAGGTTTATATAAGCGGCAACGCCTCGTCTATTGTTATCCGGCGTAGTGAAAGCGAAAACTTTGAATTTTATAACGGAGATTTGGACCCGGTTCATACATATACCGTTCACTGTGACGAGGATGGAGAAACACTCAACATTGAAGTCATAATGGAAAATCCAGAAAATGATAATGATGTTCTTGGCTCCCCCATGATAGACATACCACAAAAAGAATTTGAAAAGATTGAAATAGCTGGAGATTTCAGGCAAGTTTCTTTACATACTATCAATTCGGATGTGTTGATTCATGCAAACGATTCACTTGTAAATCTTAATTTGGAGGCTGATTGTTTGAATCATAATATCACACTGGATGGTTCAGAATTAGATACTTTTAGAAGCGTTTCCGTTTATTTTGATAGATTTTCTGATAATGTAAAGTTGGACTTAAACTTATTGCAAGGTGGTACCATAAATGATCCACAAGATCTACTTAAAGAGGAAGGTCTTGAATCAGGCTCCGGAAAACCGGTCATAAGTGTCAATTATGCACAAGAAATAAACATTTATAGTGAAGAATAAAACTCTGGCAGGGTGACTGTGCTATTCAGTCACCCTGTATTTTATAAAATCAGAGTGTTGTATGAATATTTGTGATAATTGGCTTGCATAGGGGAAAATCCCTAACCCCAGGAATCACTCAATCGCCCCAATCCCCATGCTGCTTAACCTTTCAATATTCTCTCTCATATTCTGCAGCACCTCCGGTGAATGACCATTCCAGCCAATCACCTCGCCCACAATCTTCAAAGGCGACTGTGTACGGTATGATTTCGTAGGGTTTCCCGGAAACTTCTTATTTGTCACGTTAGGATCATCTTCAAACTCACCTGTAGGCTCCACCACATAAATCCGCTGTTGGCCTTCACCGGCCGCTAATTCCGCACCCCAGATGGCTGCATCAAGCGTTCCCGCAAAATAAACATACTTTGCCGTCCTGTCTGCGTAATTGGATGTAAAACCCTTTGTTAAAAGATCACCTGTCTTCAGATCCGCCTTCGTCCCATGAAAAAAGGAACCCGGGCTAAATGTTATTTTTTCATCCATCGAAAATCTCCTTGTAAGCAAACTACAAGCAATATCCCCTGGATTATTCTAGCTAATCCAACCCCCGAAACGCCTCTTCCCTGTCGTCAATATCCACGTAAGGCCTGTGGTTCCCCACATACTTGTAGGCCGGACGGATAATCTTGGCTCCATTTACCAGCTCCTCAATGCGGTGAGCGCTCCATCCGGATATACGGGAGATGGCAAAGATGGGGGTATAGAGCTCCTTGGGAAGTCCCAGCATATGGTATACGAAGCCGCTGTAGAAATCCACATTGGCGCAAACCGGCTTGTGGATCCTGCGTCCGGCCATGATGCAGTCCTTGGCGATCCGCTCCACCCGATTATAGAGGGCAAACTCCTCATCCCGGCCCTTCTCCACGGAAAGCTTCTGGGCGTATTCTTTCAGGATCACGGCGCGGGGATCAGACTCCGTATACACGGCATGGCCCATGCCGTAGATCAGGCCTGTCTGATCAAAAGCCTCTTTGTTCAAAATCTTCTGCAGATACTCATGAATCATATCCTCATTTTTCCAGTCTGTCACATGCTCCTTGATATCGTCAAACATCTCCTGCACTTTCAGGTTGGCGCCGCCGTGCTTGGGTCCTTTCAGGGAGCCAAGAGAAGCTGCCATTGCCGAGTAGGTATCTGTGCCTGAGGAAGACACCACATGGTTGGTAAAGGTGGAGTTATTACCGCCGCCGTGCTCTGCATGGAGTACCAGCGCCACATCCAGAACCTTGGCCTCCAGGTCTGTGTAGGAGGCGTCCTTTCGCAGAAGCCGAAGGATATTTTCCGCTGTGGAGAGATCCTTTTTGGGATTGCGGATCACCAGACTCTTGTCCAGACGATAATGCCGGTAGGCGTGATAGCCGTATACTGTAATCAGGGGAAACTGAGCAATAAGCTGCATAGACTGGCGCAGCACATTGCGGATCCCGATATCCTCTGGGTTGTCATCATAGGAATACAGGGTCAGCACGCATTTCTGCAGAGTATTCATCATATTGGAGCTGGGGGCCTTCATAACCACATCCCGCACAAAGGTATCCGGCAGATCCCTAAGCTCTCCCAAAATATCCAGAAATTCCTCCAGCTGAGGCGGAGTGGGCAGCCGTCCAAAGAGCAGGGTATAGGTAATCTCCTCAAAGCCAAATCTGCGGTTAGCAAAGCCATTTACCAGATCCCTCACCGGATATCCCTGATAGTACAGCTCTCCGTCTATGGGCGTCTTATCTCCACGGGCAATAGAGTAGCCCACCACATCAGAAATCTCTGTCAGACCGGTGAGCACACCCTTGCCGTTAAAATCACGCAACCCCCGCTTCACATCGTACTCCAGGTACAAGGACAAATCAATGGCGCCGGATATGCGGCTGTACTCCTCCAGCCTGTCAAACCTCTCATCCAAATTCATGATGTCTTCTTTCATAATCAGCTCTCCTCTCTATAATAAACACACCAAAGACATAATGTCTCCTGTTGCCACAACAGGCCTGATTCCCCTCTATGACATAAGCGCTCCGATCAAAATTCCCAGAATCGCCCCTGCAAAGACCTGCAACGGCGTATGTCCCACAAACTCCTTGAGCCGCTGGCTGGAAAATCCGGAAGAAAAAGACGCTCCCTCCAGAGTCTTAAAGGCCGCCGTGATCTCATTGAGCAGCTTGGCCTGCTTGCCTGTCTCCAGCCGCACTCCCATAGCATCATGCATGACTATAATCGCCACAATGGCTGTCACGGCAAACTCAAAGCTTCCGGCCCCATAGCTTCTCAGGGATGCGGTGGCCATGGCGCACACCGTGGAAGAGTGGGAGCTTGGCATCCCTCCGGAGCCTACCAGGCGTTCCGGATCAAAGGTTTTTGTCATCATCATATGAATCAAAGTCTTCAAAACCTGTGCCACAAACCAGCCTGTCACCGCCGTAATCAAAATCCGATTTTGGAGAAGCATCTCCCACTCACTCATTTCTATTCCTTCCTCTCATCTGCCTTCGTAAACTCCCGCTCTTTAAGCGGGTTTCTTCCATGATACTCTCTGCCAGTATACCTGAAATTTGTTCATCTGACAAGCAAAAAAGAGAAAAGCCTTTCAGCTCTCTCTTTTTGACGTTTCATTAACCTCTCCTTATTTTAAAACGCAAATTACTGAACTTTTATTGA
>Ga0224742_10273_pt1 | contig 13271 bp, 13 predicted proteins | sample LIM_E_Water_Neg_FD_161631 | JGI IMG/M metagenome (GOLD analysis project Ga0224742, IMG submission 161631) | Enriched cells from gastrointestinal tract of the lab mouse from Pacific Northwest National Laboratory (PNNL), Richland, Washington... | ecosystem: Host-associated > Mammals > Digestive...
GGAAGGTAGAAATCGAGATTGCAAAGTGCCATAAAGGGTTGGCAGATTCTATTATATTAGGAGTCACTAAAGTAATAAACCAATATGGTAAGGTTATAGTTTTAGAGGATGATCTTATAGTTTCCAATGATTTTTTAGATTATATGCAACGAGGATTAAATTTTTATAAGAAAGATCAAAAAGTGTGGTCAGTAACGGCATATTGTACACTGGTGAAAGGTCTGGAAAATTATAAATCAGATGTGTTTCTTGCACCACGAGGAGAAAGTTTGGGGTGGGGGACATGGAAAAACAGATGGACTCATGTAGATTGGGATGTGGCATCTTATAAAGATTTTAAAAAGGATCTTGTAGGACAAATGCTGTTTAACTTGGGCGGAAACACCTTATGTAAGATGCTCAGACAGCAGATGACAGATAGCGCGTATGATTCATGGGCTATCAGATGGAGTTATCAGGAGTTCCGTGAACGAAAGTACACAATATATCCCGTTGAATCTCGTGTAATTCATTGCGGTAATGATAATCGTTCTACACATGGCGCTTGTTATTCAAAACAGAAGCTAAAAGATACGTATAAAAAGTGTAAATTTACGGAATTAGAACCAGATTATAAGGTTATATGGAATTTTCGACAAGCGAACAGCAGTATTTCACTTATAAAAAAGTGTTTGGAAAATATAACTCCCAATTAGAGGCTGCATTATTGTTTTTGTGTGGTTAAATGGAGAAAATTTTTATGGACTTTATACCGGTAAATGAACCGTTACTAAATGGAAACGAAAAAAAATATTTGTGCGAATGCATCGACACAGGCTGGATCTCGTCTGAAGGTCCATTTGTAAAAGAATTTGAGCAGAAGATGAGCACTACAGTCGGACGCAAATACGGTGTTGCTGTATCTAACGGGACAGCAGCCTTGGAAATAGCGGTGCAGGCTCTTGGAATTGGCAGGGGTAATGAGGTTATTATGCCTGCCTTTACAATCATATCCTGTGCTATGGCTGTGACGAAGTTGGGGGCGGTTCCCGTATTGGTGGACAGTGATATACATACTTGGAACATGAAGGTGGATGAGATCGAAGCAAAAATAACGCCAAGGACAAAGGCCATAATGATTGTTCATCTATATGGTCTGCCTGTTGATGTAGATGCAGTTCTTGCGTTGGCACAAAAGTATGACTTGAAAGTCATTGAAGATGCGGCGGAGATGCACGGCCAGACCTATAATGGAAAGCCCTGCGGTAGTTTTGGAGATATCAGCACATTCAGCTTCTATCCGAATAAACATATTACCACAGGTGAGGGTGGTATGGTGGTAACGGATGATGAGGAGTTGGCGGAGCGGTGCCGGATGTTAAGAAACCTTTGCTTCAGGAAAGATGTCCGCTATATGCATGACGAGATTAGTGATAACTATCGATTTACAAATTTACAGGCAGCGGTTGGCTTGGCACAGTTGGAACGGCTGGATGAGTTTGTGGAGCGTAAACGTATAATGGGCAGGTATTATACAGAACAACTAAAGGATATAGACGGGCTGATTCTCCCGATTGAAAAGACGGATTATGCAGACAATATTTACTGGGTGTATGGCATTGTGCTGGATAGGCAGATGCAGGCTGATAATAAAGACATTCAGAGACTTTTGGCGGAGGAAGGAATTGGCTCAAGGACATTTTTCTGGTGTATGCATGAGCAGCCTGTTTATCAGAAACAGGGACTATTAGGAGGAGAACGATATCCCACTGCGGAGTACCTTGCGAGAAAAGGATTTTATATCCCTAGCGGTTTGGCACTGACGGAAGAACAGATGGAGCGGGTTGTTGCGGGTGTATGTAGAGCTATGAAAAAGCTATAAAAGATTTTGTACTTTGATAAATGCATACTGATAATAGCAGGAGAAAACGTATTATAAATATGGAATAGCAAAATATTTGAAAATCTGCTATAAGTGTGAAAGTGATAGCTGACAGACTTACGGCAGGTTTTTTGCCGGGAAACAGGAGGAAGAAGTTTGTGGGACAAGTCGAGGTAGTAAAGAAAAAGAATAAGCTGCTGGCGATGATCATTCGAAACGATTATCAATGTGAAGGGGTGGATTTCATCACTTCCAATGAGTATTCCCAGCAGGTGGCCTATATGCATCATCCAACAGGGAAGATGATAGACGCGCATGTGCATAATTTGGTTCACAGGAACGTGGTGATGACACAGGAGGTTCTGTTTATCAAAAAAGGCGTGCTTCGCGTGGACTTTTATGATGAATATGAGGATTATCTGGAGAGCAGGGATTTACAAGCAGGGGATATTATTCTTTTGGTGTCAGGTGGTCATGGATTTCAGGTTTTGGAAGAGATAGAAATGATAGAGGTAAAGCAGGGACCTTATGCAGGAAATGAGGATAAGAAGCGTTTTTCCGGGATCAGAGAAAATGAAGTAATTTATAAAATTATATAACTTTGGAAGTGCAGGGGAAATGAACGTATGGAAGTGTTTCAGGATTATGCATATTATTATAATGCTTTTTATCGGGACAAGGACTATAAGGCAGAAGCTCTGCAGGTGGACAGCCTGTTAAAAAATTACGGAACAAATATAAACAAAATTATCAATTATGGCTGTGGGACAGGACGGCATGATCTTGAACTTTCTAAACTTGGATATCAATGTACAGGAATTGATATGAGTTCCCTCATGGTTGAAATTGCGCGGAAAAATGCGGGAGCTGAAGGAATGGATATCGGATTTTCGGTAGCGGATATCCGTAGCTATGAACCGAGGGAAAAGTATGATGCAGTGATTTCCTTGTTTCATGTAATGAGTTATCAGAACAGTAATGAGGATATACTGGCGGCATTTCGGAGAGCAAGGAAAGCACTGAAAGCTGGAGGGCTTTTTTTGTTTGACGTTTGGTATGGACCGGGGGTATTGAGTGATAAGCCGGCTGTGAGGGTGAAAGAAATTGAGGATGAAAAGTATAAGCTGGTGAGGGTTGCAAGACCTGCTATGCATGAAAAGAGTAATGTGGTTGACGTATGCTATGAGGTTTTTGTGATCGATAAGGCAAGGGGACATACAATGACAATAAACGAAGTACATCGCATGCGGTATTTCTTCAGACCGGAGTTGGTATTTTATTTAAAGGAAACGGGATTTGAGCTGGCAGATAATCTGGACTGCAAGACTCTTGATGAGACGGGGTTTGATTCGTGGACAAGCTATTTTGTGGCAAAGGCTGTCTGAGGGAAGATATGTGGAGAACGAGAACAAATAAACAAAAAAGGAAAATAGTAGTGCTGCTTGATACGGAGCCGACATGGGGCGGGGAGCATCAATATGCTTTAACGCTGATGGAGTGCGTGAAGAAAGCAGACAGGAGTATTGAGTTTCAGGCAGTCTGTGGCAACCGCTTTTGGAGGCAGTGGTGCAGGGAGAATCAGGTAAAGATATGGAATGTCTCTTGGCCGTTTTTGACGGAAAGAACGCAAAAGTTACATATCAAATATTCTTTTTATTCAAGAGCATACGCTATGAACATGACGCAGTTTGGAAAACGTCTTAACCAAGAGAGGATAGATGCGGTTTTGTGTACTACGCAGGGTTTTTTTATTCCTAATATAAAACCCAAAGTCATTGTGCCGGTTCATGATTTGATGCATCGTTATGAGGGAAGCTTCCCCGAAGTTAGAGAGGGGTATGAGGAGCGGGAGTTGATCTTTTCTTCCAAAGCAAAATATGCATGGTGCGTTTTGACGGATTCTGAGATTGGGAAACTGCAGTTTACCGAATCATATGCGGCATATATTAGGAAAAACAGACCACATGTCATCAGTCTGCCGTATGTGGCGCCTAAACATATTGCGGAATGTGATGAGGAGTTTACAGATACACCAAAGAAATATGTTTTTTATCCGGCGCAGTTCTGGCGGCATAAGAACCACATTAATTTGGTGAAGGCAATCAAAATACTCACTGCAGAATTAGAGGATATACATCTGGTACTGGTCGGTTCAGAAAAAAATAATAAAAAAATAATTCAAAAATATATTGTTGAAGAAAATTTGACAGGTTACGTCACCGTTAAAGGATTTGTGAGTGATGGCAGCTTGGTGTATTTGTACAGACATGCGGTGGGAATGATCATGCCGTCTTATTTCGGACCGACGAATATTCCGCCACTTGAGGCAATGGCATTGGGGTGTCCTGTGGCGGTATCAAATAAATATGCAATGCCGGAACAGGTAGGAGATGCAGGGCTTTTGTTTGATCCGGATTTCCCAGAGGAGATAGCGGAATGTATTAGAAAACTGTGGGTGGATGAAGACCTGCGGCAGAAAATGATTAGGAAGGGGTATAGACGGATAGAGAAGTGGACGCAGGATTCTTTTAACGATCGATTTCAAAAAATTATCAATAAAGTTTAATAAAGGAATGAAATCTAAGTAGGAGGCGCAAAAGTGGGTAAGGCGATAATTTCAATTGTATCAGCATTTGTAGGAGCGGCAGCAGGAGCCGTGATAGTAAAGAAGTTGACAGTGGAGGAAACAGAAAAAGTAAGAACAGTATCTGACAAGCATTTAAATCTTTTTTTGATGATGAGCCAGTGGGTAAAGGTAAAGCAGGAAGGAAAAAATTTATCCGAATATTTTGAAAAAAATGGATATCAAAAAATAGCAATCTATGGGATGAGCTATGCCGGGGAGACATTAGTTAATGAACTGAAAGGAACGAAGACGGAAGTAGCATACGGAATAGACAGGAATGCAGATAGTATCTATTCTGATTTGGAAATCGTTTCGATGGAGGATGATTTGGCGGTGGTGGATTCGGTTGTTGTAACGGCTATTACATTTTTTGATGAGATAGAAGAGCAGCTTTTGCAGAAGATGGATTGCCCGATTCTTTCTTTAGAAGATATTCTTTATGAAGTATAATCACATGATAGTTCTGTTTCCGGTCATAAGTTATCTTAAGGGCATCCGGGTATAATGTTCCCTGCTTACTGGTTATAGATAAGAGGTAATTTGATGGAAAACAGTTTGTTAGTATCGAATCGGTTACAAGGTAACATCAAAAATCGCCTCCAGTTAAAAAATGTACTTATTGAACAAGGGCGCGAAGCACCGCATTTTTTGATTCGTTTGTCAAGTGTTTATGAGAAAAAAGTGGGTCTGGAAGCCTTATAAAATAAGGGCTGAAGATTCTGAGAAGTTATAATTGTAGTAGGGAGGAAATAAAATGAAAAAAGCAACGATTTGTGTGTTATCAGCATTAGCAGGGGCGCTGGCAGGAGCCGGGGCAGCAGGTAAAGAAGTGGGTGATAGAGCCAATAAATTTCAGATGATGTCAGAGAAGCATCTGTCCCTTTACCTTATGATGAATCAGTGGGTCAGGATAAAACAGGAAGGTAAACATCTGTCAGCTTTTTTTGAAAAAAACGGTTACAAAAATATCGCTATATATGGTATGAGCTATGCAGGTGAGACTTTGCTTGATGAGCTGAAGGAATCAGGTATAACAGTTGCATATGGTATTGATAAAAATGCTGATTCAATTTATGCGGATGTGGATGTTGTATCAGGGGATGATGTTTTAGAGCCGGTGGACGCGGTTGTTGTGACAGCAATTACTTTCTTTGATGAGATTGAGCAAAATCTTTCGGAAAAAGTTACCTGTCCGGTTATTTCACTGGAAGATGTGTTGTATGGAGTATAAATGATATAACAGATAAAGGAATAACCGGAGGTGCAGTACGTGAAGGTATCCATTATAACTCCCTGTTTAAATAGTGAAAAAACTATAAAGGATACAATGGAAAGTGTTTTGAAGCAAACATATAAGAATATTGAATATATCGTTGTAGACGGCGGGTCAACAGATGGAACAATGGAAATTGTCAAGGCGTATCATTCCAGGTTTCATGGCAGGATGAAATATGTCAGTGAAAAGGATAATGGCATATATGAGGCAATGAACAAAGGAATAAAACTTTCATCTGGAAGGATAATAGGGATTATAAACAGTGATGATTATTATCAGTACGATGCGGTAAGTAATATCGTGGAGAATATGACAGATGAAAAGTACCAGGTGGTTTATGGATTCTTAAATGTAATTGATAAAAAGGGAAGGGTTACAATTGCCAAGGAAAATCACAGAAATTTGTTAAATGAGATGATTCCCCATCCAACATGTTTTCTTACGCGGGAAATATACAGGGACTATGGGATGTATTCTAAACATTTTAGACTTGCAGGAGACTATGACCTGATGCTTCGTATACATCAGTACAGCAATGTCCAGTTTATTCAGATTCCCAGGGTGATATCTAATTTCAGGAGAGGAGGAGCTTCAGATACCATAAGGATCAATTTTGAAGTAAACTTCATTCGTTTTAGATATGGAGGATTGTCTTTAAAAGAATTCTTATTAAAAAGCTATATGGATTATTTAGATATGAAGCGCTTTCAGACAGAAGAATGAAAAAATGAGTGAAAAGTTAATTAGCATTATCGTTCCAATTTATAATGTCGGACCGTATTTAAACAAGTGTATTGCGGGCATAATGGCACAGTCCTATGAACATATGGAGATAATCCTTGTCAATGACGGTTCCACAGACAATTCTGGTGCCCTTTGCGAAAGCTTCGCCCTCTCAGATACCAGAATTAAAGTGATACATAAGGAAAATGGAGGGCTTGTGACAGCCAGAAAAGCAGGTTTAAAGTATGCGGACGGCGAATATGTGGGGTTTGTCGACGGCGATGACTATATTGAACCAGAGATGTTTGGCAGGCTGGCAGAGGTTCTGCGCAGGGAAGACCTTGATTTTGTACATTCTGGATGGATGAAAAATGATAGTTTGGATATCTATGGGATATCTGATACAGGTATTTTTGAGCTGGGTGCTTTAGATAGAAGTGATTTGGTTTGTGACTGTGTCCTTGATACCACAAGCAGCAGAGCCGTGTCTCCAAGTATCTGGTCAAAATTATACAAAAAGGATTTCATTGTGGATACATATCAGGAGGTGCCGGACGGGCTGGATTTTGGGGAAGATCTGGTATGCTTATGCCTGTGTATGCTGAAAGCAGAGAAATATGCGGTGGTGCCGGAAGCTTATTACCACTATGTAACGCGGGAGTCATCCATAACAAATGCAAATGGCCTGTGCAGACTTGAGAGAGAATACAAACTTTATGAATGTCTTAAAGGCATACTAAAAAAATATAGTGTATATTATCCTGTTTCTGGTACATTAGAGCGTTTTTATATGCGCAGCCTGCTTGTTGCTATTAAAAGATCTTTACCTGTTGTGTGCCCTGTTTACCAATATCCGGATATGAAGAATTTATATGGAAAAAAAATTCTTTTATATGGGGCCGGTGAAGTGGGGAGGGATTATTTTGTACAATTCCGCTGTGACATGCATTGTGTGCTGGCGGCTGTCGTGGACAGAAATTTTGAAAGATGTCATTTAAACTTTACGAATGTGATTGGAATTGATGAGATCGCCAGTTATAAATATGACGTTATCATAATTGGTGTGCTTTATGAAAGAACAGCAGAGAAAATTAGAAAGGATTTGACCGCCGCTGGTGTCAGCGATAGTAAAATAGTGTGGAAAAAACCGGAGTTTGCAATTTAGGGAGATTTGTCATGAGGGAGCAGATGGAGCAGGCATATGAAAGTCTGCTGAAACTTGTAGGAATCGAAATGGGAAATAATAAGAACAGGACAGGGATTATTATAAAGAATGCGATTTCTGATTTTGTGCATAAGTGCAAGACTCCGGCAATCTGGTGTTATGGAATTCATACACATATGCTGATGGCAGATTACATTTTTGAAATGAAGAAGGTCAAATATATTGTGGACGAGTTCTGCAAAGAAGAAAGCGGCGGGGGATTTGAAATTATCCGGAGCAGTAAAATAGGGGAGAAGTCCATAGACGGAATTATTATTTCTACATTTAAATATAGAAGAAATATCGCACAGACAATAAAGAAACAGTTTCCCAATATTAAATATTTAGACATTTATCAGATCTTGCATGAACAGGGAATAGATTTGGACTGTGAATATTATGCAGGAGAATATCCGTATGCCCACTATGGAAAGATAAATGAATTTACCATAAAGCTGACAGACCCACATGATAAAAAAAACGAGGTGTTTTTCTTTGAGTCCATGTTGAAAGAGTTCATACTGCTAAAGGATTTTCATAGTGCAATTTCCTGTATGGAAGCATATTTAAAGCGGTATGACAATGAGAAAAACAGGACGGTTCTGAATGCGCTGCATAAATTATATGATTTGGAACTGGATGCGGCTTCTAAGGTATCAGATAAGAATGTATTGATGCTCTGCATGGATGGACTTAGAAGAATGGACTTATATGCAGGACAGATGGGTAAGTTGAAAAAATGTATTGAAAAAAGAGCCTTCTTTTTTAGTAATGCATATTCTGTCTCAACGTCCACTTATGAGAGCCTGATTCCGACATACAGTGAGAACAGCGATTTGAGAACAAAATACTACCAGGACTGTGAAATCGAGGAAGAAAACTGCCGCTTTATCAGGGAGGCAGTGAAACAACACAGGAAAATCTGCTTTTATACGGATTGCTGTTCTTATGTGAAAAGCAGGCATATTAAAGTTACTGATAAATATCAGACTGCAGCAGAAAAAATATGGGATTTCTTACTGGATGCAGCCGATGAAGAAAATGGATTGTTTTATATCCATATATTATATGAAAGTCATTTTTCATATCCAAATCCCTACACAAAAAGAAAGCTTGCCTTAGAAGGTGGAAACATTTTATTTGATTTTCTTCACAGGAATGGAGGACGGTTAAGAACGGACTACCTTGCCCAGCATAATGATGCTGTAAAATATCTGGATGATTTAGTTACGCCTTTTTTGGAAAGGCTCTCATGCGGAATAGTTATGTATGCAGACCATGGGAACCTTATAATGGAGGAAAATACATGCCTGGAAGATGTAACCTATCCGCAGGTTACATTTGGCGAAGAACTGCTGCAGGTTCCTCTCGCCGTCTGGTCAAAGGAGACTGGCACAGGGACAAGCAGTCGTATATGTTCCATTATGGATTTAAATGATATGATTATCCGGCTGATGAAGAAAGAAAAGATAGAAGTGCAGAAACATGAATTTGTGAAGGCAGTCCGGTCTGAACTTTATAATGCAGATTTTAAATATCTGTATAGAAAGCTGGGATATGAACAGGGACTGCGGGCATTTGAAACGTTTATATTTACGGAGGGATTTAAGCTGGTTGTTTATGATAATGGTGTGACGGAGTTGTATGAAGCCGGCAGCGGAAAAAGGATGGATGATGCAGATCTAATGGAAAAATTATTTTTTAAAATAAAGGATGAATTGACAGTGTGTGTATGGGAAAGATGAGCGATGAGATAGGAGAAGAGGCTTCCAGGGTTATTACCAGTCAGTTTGGAGTAAACTTCGGGGAAATAGGGGAGATTTGCGCATTAAAAAAGGGAATGACTAACAAATCGTTTTTATTTTCATGCAGGGGGCAGAGGTATATTATACGAATCCCCGGGGAAGGAACGCAAAGGCTGATTGACCGGAAACAGGAGGCAGAGACATACCGTATTGTGGAAGGACTGGATATCTGTGATGAAGTAGTTTATATAAATCCTGAAAATGGGATCAAGATTACAAAATACCTGGAGGGAGCCAGGACTTGTAATGCACTGGATGAACAGGATCTGATAAGATGCATGGCAAAACTGCGTGGGTTCCATAGTCTGAAGCTGTCAGTAAACTATGAGTTTGATATATTTGAGAGAATTGACTTCTATGAAGGATTATGGCGGGGAAAGAGATCCCGTTATGCAGACTATGTGGTGACAAAACAAAATGTGCTTTCTTTAAGAGATTTTATTGAACAACATAGTGCCGAAAAAGTACTGACACATATTGATGCCGTTCCTGATAATTTTCTTTTTTATAAAGCCTGCAGGAAAAAAGACGGGAAACAGGAAGAACAACTGAGGCTGACAGACTGGGAGTATGCAGGCATGCAGGATCCGCATGTGGATGTGGCAATGTTCTGCATTTATTCTTTGTACAATAAACAACAGACAGACCGGCTTATTCAGATATATTTCGAGGGACAGTGCCGGGCAGACATACGCGCAAAAATTTACTGTTATATAGCGGCATGCGGACTGTTGTGGAGTAACTGGTGTGAATATAAACAGAATCTGGGAGTAGAGTTTGGGGAGTACTCCGTCAGGCAGTACCAATACGCAAAAGAATATTTTTTATATGCGGCTGGGGAAATAAGCAGACGGAAAGAGATCTTACCTTGAAAAGCAGGCTTGCCGTCCAGGCAGGAGTGGGAGATTGATATGGCTGAAATGGAGAAAGGGTTTGCTGTGAAAAGAGCAGTCATTATGGCGGCAGGGATTGGTAAAAGGATGAAGCCGGTTACAGATAAAATTCCCAAACCGCTGGTACCTATTCAGGGAATCCGGCCGATTGATTCAGTGATTCATGGGCTGCATGAGAATGGGATCAGAGAAATATATGTCGTTACAGGATATCTTAGGGAGCAGTTTTGTGGGCTGGAGAAGCAGTATCCGGGACTTAGGTTAATAGAAAATCCGCATTATGATACCTGTAACAATATATCTTCCCTTTACGCAGCAAGGGATTTTCTTGAAAATGCCATGATACTTGATGGGGATCAGATCATTTATAACAAATCAGTCCTGAATCCCCGGTTTAGCCAGTCAGGATACAATTGTGTATGGACAGAGGATGAAACAGACGAATGGATTCTTAATGTGGAAAATGGAAATGTGACATCCTGCTGTAAAGCAGGTGGAAAAAAAGGATGGCAGCTCTACAGTATTTCCCGCTGGACGAAAGAAGACGGCAGGAAGTTGAAAAGACATTTGGAAGAAGAATTTGAAGAAAAGAAAAACTGGCAGATTTATTGGGATGAAGTGGCATTGCTTTTACATCCGGATGCATACAGCCTTGGAATCTGGGAAATGAAACAGGGAGATGTGGCAGAAGTTGACAGTCTGGACCAACTGATTGCGTTTGATTGCAGCTACCAAAAGTTTAAGGGCGGAGGGATACATGAGTAGAAAAGATGATCAAGGGGACAACCGAAAAATTGACTGGATCATAACGCTGTTTCCGCTGGCAGCTATTGTTACTTTGTGTGTTTTATTTTTCCTGTTTCCTGATGGCTCAAATGAAATATTATCCAGGATCCGTTTTGTACTGGGAGATACATTTGGTATATGGTATCTGATAATTGGTCTTGGAATTTTCCTTTTGTCCATTTATATTGCAGTTTCACGCTATGGAGATATTGTGCTTGGCGAAAAAAGAGATAAGCCTCAGTATTCCTTTTTTGCATGGGGTTCTATGATGTTTACGGCCGGGCTGGCAGCAGATATATTGTTTTATTCTTTTGGGGAGTGGATTTTATACATATCGGATTCGTATATAACCGGGAAGGGGGACATACAGTTATGGGCAGGTGTATATTCCCTGTTTCACTGGAGCTTTATTCCCTGGTCATTTTATCTGGTATTGGCGGTGGCTTTTGGGTTTATGCTGCATGTCAGAAAAAGAGAAAGGCAGAAATATTCTGAAGCATGCCGGCCTTTACTGGGACGGCATGCAGATGGCATTTGGGGACGTATTATTGACTTACTGGCTGTATTTGCTCTGCTGGCAGGGACGGCAACGACGTTTGCCGTGGCAACGCCTCTTATGACAAGTGTAATTCATGAACTGACAGGAATGCAGCTAGATCAAAAGCTGATAACATGTCTGATTCTGGTTATCACCTGTATGGTATATACATATACCCTTATGCATGGGTTCAGGGGAATAAATATACTGGCAAAAATATGCATTTATTTTTTCTTTACGCTGATAATCTATGTTTTACTATTTGGCGGCAAGGCAGGATATATCATTGAGGCTGGGTTTTCAGCGCTGGGGGTGATGCTGCAGAATTTTATGGAGCTTTCCACTTTTACAGATCCTGGACGCAGCACTTCTTTTCCGCAAAACTGGACCGTTTTTTATTGGGCATACTGGATGGTCTGGTGTGTGGCCGCTCCCTTTTTTATAGGTAGGATTTCAAAGGGGAGGACGGTCAGGCAGGTAATAGCAGGCGGATATGTGTTTGGGGCTGGCTCAACGGTTATAAGCTTTAGTGTGCTGGGGAATTATTCATTGGGAAAGATGGCAGATGGAATGGATTTCCTGGCAGTTTACCAGAAAGCGGGAAATTTATACGATGTTATTATTGGCATAATAAGAACATTGCCATGTTCTGTACTCGTACTCATAATGCTTCTTATTACCATGACAGCATTTTACGCAACCTCCTTTGACTCTATTGCCCTAATTGGCTCCTGTTATAGCTATTATCGGTTAAACAGTAATGAAAAGCCGGACAGACGGATTGAACTGTTGTGGTGTATACTGCTGATACTTTTGCCGATAGCACTTGTTTTTTCAGAAAGTTCCATGAACTGCTTACAGTCCGTAAGCATTATAGCGGCATTTCCCATAGGGGCAGTTATTGTTCTGATTGCAGTAAGCTTTATGAAAGATGCAGACCGCTATATGAAATCAGGCTGATTTCATAGGAAAATGGAAAGCAGAGGGTAGATGATGTATGAAGAAAAAGATATTATTTATTATTTGGTCTTACACCTATGGCGGAGGTGCGGAGGCACTTCTTACTTTGATTGTAAACCATTTAAATCCGGACAAATATGATATCAGTATTATTGAATATGAGCATGCAGACATTAAGACAGAGGCAGTGGGTGGACATGTACATATACTGCCGCCGATAGAAAAGGTTGATGTGCCGGAGAAGACGACAAAGGGATATCAGGTGTATCATACCCCGGAACTGTTGATCCAACAGTATATCGAAAGAGAGTATGACCTATATGTGTCCTTTAATTACCAGATACCAACGTTTCTGCTGCCTTCCGGTACAAAAAATATTTCATGGATCCATGGTGCTGTGTATGATTTGGGGACGGAAGAAGCAAAGAGGGAATGGACGCTTCAGGATCAAGCCTTTGACAAGGCAGTAAAGATTGTGGCAATCAGCGATTTTACAGAAAAATCATTAATTGATTTATTTCCACGGCACAAAGAAAAGGTCATAAAAATTTATAATGGAATAGATGTAAACTCTGTACGCAGGAAAGCACAGCAGGATG
>Ga0224742_10274_pt1 | contig 13235 bp, 13 predicted proteins | sample LIM_E_Water_Neg_FD_161631 | JGI IMG/M metagenome (GOLD analysis project Ga0224742, IMG submission 161631) | Enriched cells from gastrointestinal tract of the lab mouse from Pacific Northwest National Laboratory (PNNL), Richland, Washington... | ecosystem: Host-associated > Mammals > Digestive...
TATGTAGCGTCTATTTCCGGTGTTATATTGGCAGTCTGCGTTGTAAAAGGTTTTGAACTGCTCGGTGGCAGACTCAATAAACTCGGAATCGCGATATGCTGCATTATTATGTTAATTATGCCATACATAGGAAACCGTTTAATCTGTGGCGTTGAACTTGCAAAAGTGCGGGGTTTTAATGTATTTGACGGATTTCAGGCAGTATCTGCGCAGTTAGCCTATGGGATGATAGATCGCGATGCGTATATGATGAATCTAGCAATGCTTTATTTATTTACTATAGTCGGAGCAGTGCCGACGATTATGAATATTGTTCGAAATACCAGTTTTACGAATCGTGTGTCACAGATTGGGCAGAGGATTGGATAATACAAAACAAAGGGTGGTACTTTGAAACAAGAAGAAAATGCACTGTGCCGTGTAGCTGTTTTAGATGATAACCAAGAGGAAGGGCTAAGACAGAAGACGATCACAGAACAATATTTTGAAACGAACAATAAATGGGACTTAGAAATCAAGGTGTTTCAGGACAGCAGACTGTTAATGCAAGAATTGAAGGCAGCGGAATATTACGATATATTTTTGTTGGATTATGAATTGCCGGATAAATCGGGTTTGGCAGTAGCAAATGAAATTAGAAGGTATTATGATGAACCGGTTTTTATTTTTGTTACAAATTATGTTCAGTATGCGGTACAGGCTTTTGAAGTAAATGCTTTCCGCTATATTCCCAAGAAACTGCTGGAAGAAAAACTGCCGGAAGCATATAAGGCAATATTGCCCAAAGTAGCGCAGAAAGACAAAAGAATAATAAGAGTGAATACAGCGGAAAACCTTGATGTAATATACTTAAAAGATATATTTTATATACGAAAAGAGGGCAAATACAGCATAATGCATCTCCGCAGAGGAGAAATTCGGATACATAAGGCGATATCTGCGGTTTTAGAAGATTTGGAAGCGATGGGCGGTTCGGAATTTATGCTGTCGGATAAGGGCTGTATTGTCAATGTTACATATATAATATCATGCAGCAGAGAAAGACTTGTAATGGCAGACGATACAGCGCTTCCGGTCAGCCGCTCCAAATACAAGAAGATAAGAGAACAGGCAGAGGCTATGATAGAGGCAAAGTGTAATATTATAAAGAGAAAAGTCAGAGAAGGAAAGCGATAGCTTTTAAGTTCTGGCTTAAATGTGAAAGTGAAATGATACACAAGAGAAAGGAATCTGTCCGAAAATGGGAAATAGTATGGCATTAAATAGGTTTTGCGTTATTGTAGAAGTCTTTGTGGAAGTGTTTTTGGAACTATGGATATTTGTGCAGACATATGGAAGCAGGCGGAAATGGGGCAAGGAAGCAGGAGCAGTAATAGCGGCAGGGCTGTTTTTATGGTTTAGTCATAATAGTATTGTAAGACCTGTTTTGCTCTCAACCAGTGATGCTTTTTTTGATATCCCCATTTATACAATTGTATTGTGGATTATCATGGGCAGTGGGATTGCTAGAATTTTTGCATGGTGTTTTTTTTGTTTTTGGACTTATACATTAATAAAATTGCCAGTGTTGATTCTTAGTGGTTTAATATATGGAATGTCACTTTCACAACACTTAATTGGAAATGTACATTTGTGGGCGGTATATACCAATTGTAGTATATTAATTCTTCTATTTATAATTTGCGTTAAAGGAAAAGAGAAGATAAGTTGGTATCTAAAGGAAAGTCCGCATCTGCAGGCAGGACTGATTCTTACAGGTTTTCTGGAAGGCGTTATTACAATTTATATTATGAATATTGGCTGGGAAGGCTTTACGATCCATATGCTGATATTTACTTTTTGTCTAATACTGGTGTTGTTTTTGGTAATTATTATTTTAAGCGTGCTATATGAATATAATAGAATGGTGCGCATTTATAATTTGCTGAAAGTAACAGAAAACAATTTGCAATTTAATTATAAGATTATTAGACAGGAAATGGAAACAAATCGAAAGCAGAATCATGATATACGCCACGACTGGAAGTATCTGCTGTCCTGTTTGCAGGAGCGAAATTACCAGCAGTGTGAAATATATATTCGCAATAAAATGCAGATGGACAGTGAAAACCAGCAGAGAATGGTATGGACAGGAGCTGTTGATATTGATTTTTTGCTGAATTGTATGAAGGAGCAGGCTGACAAAAAAGAAATTGCGTTGCAGATAGAGGCAGAAGTGTTGGAACTGCCTTTGACGAATTATGATTTCTTTCTCCTTTTATCAAATTTACTGGAAAATGCGCTGGAAGGTGCAAGCCAGTGTGAGAAAGGAAGCGGTCGTATTTCTTTGTGGTTGTATGCGCATAATGGCAAGTTAAGCCTAATGCTGGAGAACAATTATCAGATAGAGCCGCAGAAGAAAGGAAAACGGCTGATATCAGCAAAAGGGGAAGATGGTCTTCATGGATGGGGCGTGGAAAGTGTAAAAGATATTGTGGAAAAATATCAGGGAACGATTACCATTAAATATGGAGAGGGGATTTTCTTGGTAAAAATAGTATTGATTCAATAAGGGGGAAGAGAATTGAAAGAACAGGAAACATGGGAAACAATGCTTTGTGCAGGAGATATTTTTAAAGAACTTGAAGAAGCAGAAAAATTGGATTGTGCCTTGGAGGGGGAGATATATACCATGTCATTTGATTGCGGAGGAAGAATTTCTTTTATGTGTTGTTAAAGAATACTATGGCAGATGTATATTATATTGACAAGTACTAAGATTTTTCAATTCCTGTACAGGAAATGCTGCATAAGTGGATGATATTTAATGTGCAGGGAGGAAAATCTAATCGTTTATCAGTATAAAAGATTCTTGATGAAGGTTGGTAATACTTAATCGTTATATAGATTGATTATTTTTTAGAATTTAAATGATTTGTTTGTGGGCGGAATTTAAGCAGATTCCGTCTTTTTGTATGCACAGATTCATACAATAAAAAAATATTGTTTAGATAATTTTTATTTCTACATATAAAATTAGATGTATAAAGTATTTTATAGGATTGAATTTGGCAAAAAAAGACAGATAATGCCCCAAAATCGACGGATTAAGGTTATTTTAACATTTTTGTATTGAATTATGGTAATATATGAGTGTAGATTTTGCAAATGATTTTATTGGTTTATGAAAAGGGGGAGGATAACAAGAAGAATACATAGTACATAATGATATGTTTAAAGTACAATGGAAAAAAAGACAATATAGTTGCAGATTAAATATTTTGAGATTAAAGGAGGAAAAAATTATGTTTGATAATCAATTTAACATTACCCCAAATGGAGGTATTGACCCACAGAATATTTGTCCATGTACAAATGATGGATGTACACATGCGTGTTCTACAAGTTCAATTGGTTGTTTTAGGGATTGTGGCGGTGATTGTTCGGGGTTATGCTTAGCAAATTGTAGTTATGTTCCTGTGTTTTTAATTGGATAAATTAAATATTGCTATAAGTAATTTTGCGTATACGGTATTGTTAATACTTGATTTTTAGAAGTAATATTTCAAACTGAATATTCGAAATTGATATTTATACTGCACACCGATTAAATTTACAGTACAACCTAACTGCAGACCACCTGCTAGGTACTTTCCTTGAGGCATCACTGTAAATCCTAGTGGTCTGCAGTATAATAAAACCTTAATATCTGAATAATTATGTACAAATGGGAATTTCCAATTTAAAATTATTGTTTTGGAATATTTCTATGTATAACAAATTCTTGAATTTAGATTAAATAATATATTATGACCCACTTTGAGCAGCTTCATTAAAATATTCAAGAACACTAATTCATTATATTCTAAAATAAGTACATATTTTTTCTATATAGCTAAAGTATTTTAAATATATTTATGATCCTGATCTCAATATATTTAAATTTTTCAAAAGTTGCTTGATATGGGTCATGATATTATTTCCATAAATAGGGACTTACGTTGTATTCTTGTATTCATTATGTTTTGGTATATTAACAAATATAGACTTAGGGTGGAAGGTTCCTATTTATACGAAATCAAGGAGGTTAAAAAATGAAGAATAAACCATATGTAACAGGTGATTTATAGATAAGATCATGGAGGAATAATGAATCCCAACAGTTGACATTTGTTGTTACGCAGGAATGTAATTTACGATGTGGATATTGTTATATGGTAGGGAAGAATAACGAACATAGGATGACGTTTGAAACCGCAAAGAGAATAGTAGATTACTTTATTGATAATAGGGATATTTTGTTTACAACAGATTATGTAATTTTGGACTTTATCGGAGGAGAACCCTTACTGGAATTGGAATTGATTGATAAAATTGTGGATTATTTTCGTTTGACAGCATATAAAAAGAAATCAAAATGGTTTGGTAGGTTTAGAATATCAATTCAATCTAATGGTATTTTGGTTGGTACTGAAGAATTTCAAAAATTTTTAAGAAAAAACAATAATCTGGTATCAGTGGGAATTACAATTGATGGTACGAAGGAAAAACATGATATGCAAAGAGTATTTCCAAATGGTGAGGGTTCCCATTCTATTGTAGAAAAGAATTATAAGATGTTTTTGCAGCGGGGATTAACCAGTGATACAAAGGTAACATTTGGACATGAAGATTTAAAATATTTGAAAGAAAGTATTATTTTTTTATGGAATATGGGGATAAAAAATGTACCAGCAAATATTGTTCATGAAGATGTTTGGAAAGAGGGAGATGATATTATTTATGAAGAACAATTAACTGCTTTGGCAGATTATATAATTGATAACAATCTGTGGAAAGAATATAATACTTCACTTTTCTTTGATCAATTAGGTTTTAAGGCAGGAGAAGATGCGATGATGCGTGCTTCTTGTGGAACAGGAAGTATGTATTGTGTTGATGCTAATGGAGATATATACAATTGTGTTCGATTTATGGATTATTCACTTAATGGTAAGCCAAGCAAGAAAATAGGTGATATCTATAATGGAGTAAATGAAGATCGTAAAAGACCTTTAAAAACACTTTATCCACAATACATAAGTGAACAGAAGTGCATCGATTGCAGAGTTAATATGAATTGCCCATATTGTTCAGGTAATAATTATGATTCTTCTGACACTAATTCTATGTTTTATAGAGTTGTATCAGCTTGTGAAATGCATAAGGCAAGGGTTCGAGCAAATAATTATTTTTGGGCGAGATTATATAATGAGTATTCTATCAGTAGAGTGGCGAAATATAAAAATGAATATTTTATGTATTTTATCTTGGCTTCAGATTGTGTTAATTTTTGTAATTTTCAATCAGCTTCTATAAAAGAATTTATGAAACCAAAAGATTTGTTAAAAGGATTAGAATATGCATTTCAAAACTTTTATCAACCAGTGTTTGTTCATTCAAATGACAGCCAGCAATGGCTGGAAGATTTATTACATAGTGAACAATATGGAGAGGCTCTTACATGTGAATTAAAACGCCATATTATTCGCCATATGTTAAAATATCAAAAGACAGAAAAGCAACAAAATGTATTATTTGTAATAGATGATAGCACTGATGTACCAGATAAATGCCTACAAAATCCAGTTATTTTAAATATTGAAGCTAGCAGTATTGAAAATTTGGCAGAACGAATTAAACAAATTCTACCATATACGTCAAGAATAAATATAAATATATTAAATCTGGATAACTCCTTTGATTTGCAAAGTTATGAAGAACAGCTAAAGGTAATATCGGATATTCTTTTAGCATATTTGGAAAAGGGGGAGCATAAGGAAGTTCGTCAGTTAACAGATAGAATTTTTGCCAAAAAAATGAATAATTGCTTTGCTGGGGAAAAGAATATTACGCTTGCACCTGATGGAAAGTTTTATTTTTGTCCAGCATTTTATTTCGGTCAAAATATAGATGTTGATTTAGAAAAAGCTAAGAAATTAACGTTACTATCAAAGGCACCAATTTGTGATCATTGTGATGCATACCAATGTAATCGTTGTATATATAAAAATTATGCTGGTACAGGAGAATTAAATACACCAACAAAAATTCAATGTTTAACAGCTCATTTAGAGCGAAAGGTAAGTGCGGAATTATTAAAAAAATTGCAGGAAAAAAATTTGGTTGGGTATAGAGATTTTCGAATTCCATATTTGTATTTTGATGATCCAATAGACCAATTTGATAAAAGAATAATGATGGAAAGGCGAGGGTATTAATATGGGAAAAACGTATATATGTGATGTACCTGAATTGGAGGCTAAAAATTTACTTAATATTTTGGAAATGAAATATACATTAGAAAGTCTTGTCGCGCAAATTGCTGCCAACAATGATATCCTAAAGGAAGACAGTTTGCTCTATACAAGGCTGGTTGAGGATTATAAAAACATTATGGAAGAATATAATGGCTTTTGGATGCCTTATTTAAAAAAGTATAAAGATATAGTTACAGAAAAATCTGAGTTATCAATAGATTTTGAAACAAATCGTTTGTTTGTGGCGGCAAAAGCAATATGAAAATATAATGATACCCCGGGGGCAGATTATGAGGGAATTAATAAAGGCAGAGTTTTTTAAGTTAGCAATAGAATTAAATTACAAATTATTGCTGTTGTTTTCCTTAGTGATTGGTCTTATCTTTGGTATAAGTTCCATTCAGCTTGGTACTACAGCAACGGGCTCTGTTTGGTATGCTATTATAGGAACCGGAATTTTATACAATGCGGTTTTGGTTAGTATTTTCGCAGCTGATTTTATAGGCAGTGAATTTAAAGATCGAACATTTTCAGCCAGTGTGTCATGTGGTATTTTGCGTGAAAAAATAGTTTATGCAAAAAGTGTAGTGTTTTTCGTTGCTATACTGTCTTTAATATTGACGTATAATTTAGTATGTGTTTTTATATTGACAATACAAAATGGCTTTGGGATGGAATTCAATATTCAAACAATAACATTTTTATTATACAAAACGATTTATTGTATTTTGTGTAATATTACAATGGGTAGTCTAATCTTTCTTATTGCATTTATGGTAAAAAATAAAATTCAGATAATTGGATTAGGAATCGTTGGCATTTATATGTTGAGTCAATGGAATATAACAGCGAGAAGCCCTATTATTTTAAAAATTCTGCAATTTACATTTGTATATCAACTGGATGCTGTAATTTCTGGACGGAGGGCAAAGCAGGTTCCTTTATGGATTGTAGCAGTTTCTTCAATAATAGAAACAGCAATTTTGTTATTTGCAGCAGTGATTGTATTTCAAAAGAGCGATTTAAAATAGTAAGGTTTGTGGAGGCAAAAATGTCAGAATTAGTCTTTAAAGCGAGAGGTATTGTGAAGCAGTATAAAAAACTTTGTTTGCCAGCTTTTCAATGGAAGATTTCAAATGCATTAAATGGAGTTGACATGGAAATAAATCGGGGGGAGATCTATGGTTTTGTTGGTGGGAATGGTGCAGGTAAAACCACTCTAATTCGTATTTTAGCGGGGCTTGTAACACCAACACAAGGAAAGATTGAACTATTTGGTAAGGGAGAGCAGCAAGATTTGTATATACAAAGACGCCGCATGAATGGTATTATTGAAATACCTGCTTTAAATCCTGTGTTGACCGCACAGGAAAATCTTGAAGTTTGTCGTTTGCAGCGGGGAATCGTAGATAAAAAGTGTATTGAAGATGTGCTAAAAACGGCAGGATTGGAACCATCAGAGTTAAAGGGGCTAAAGGTTAAAAATTTTTCACTTGGAATGAAACAACGTCTTGGTATTGCGAAAGCGTTGCTTGGAGAACCAGAATTTTTATTTTTTGATGAACCATTGAATGGGCTAGATCCTACGGGTATTAAGGACTTTCGTATATTAATTAAGACATTAAATCAGAGTGGCATTACTGTATTGATTTCAAGTCATATGCTCAGTGAGTTGGATCAACTTGCTACATGTTATGGATTTATTCATAAAGGAAAAATGATAGAACAAATTTCTGCAGAAGATTTAGAAAAGAAATTTAGCCGTTATATGATGCTTAAAGTAGATAATCTACCACTTGCTGAGAAAATATTAAGACAGGTATTTGGTGCAAGTAAGTTTGAAATTGTTTCTGAAGACACCATACATTTATATGAGCAGATTGATAAAAAAGGGAAAATAATGAAGGCGTTTGTTATGAAGGAGATTACTGTGGAGGAAATGACGATAAAGGGCGAGGATTTGGAAGAATATTATATGTCGTTGATTGGTAAAAAAAAGTAGGAAAATGATAATGGGGCTGTCGGAAAACTGCATTTTCCGACAGTCTTATTATGCGCAGACTCGTGCAGAGGAAATATGCCGCTAAGGCGGCGCACGGGTCGCGCGGTGAGTGGGGAAGATGGCTCTCCCCTACTTGATGTTTGAAGTAATAATTTGGAGGTAAGATATGAGGAATTTATGGAAAGCAGAACTCTTTAAAATTTCTAGATCATTGAATTATAAGGTGTTAATGTTTATTTCTATAATTCTTGGAATTTCTAATGGCAGGTTAATGATTCAGAATATGCCAGCTATTACTGGAATTGATATGTTTTCTATTATTGGAACAGATATTTTGATTAATGTCACTTTGATTTGTATTTTTGCGGCAGATTTTATTGGAAGCGAGTTCACCAATCGAACATTTGCAAATGATATATTACAGGGGGTATCACGCAAGGAACTTTTCTGGTCAAAAAGTGCTGTGTTTTTTGCAGGGACATTGTTGTTGTTATATACCCGTGATTTAATATCTGTTTGTATGGTAACTATATATAAAGGATTTGGGATGGAGTGGGGGAAAGAACTGTTAGGTTATTTAATAAATAGTACAACTTATTGTATTTTGTGTAATACTGCAATGGGGAGTTATATTTTGTTTGTGGCATTTCTAATTAAAAATAAAATTGAGATTTTTGCTTTTGGAATGGGCAGTATTTATGTCCTTATGTTAGTTGAAGAAAATACACAAAATACAATATTTTTAAATATACTAAGGGTTACATTTGTTTATCAACTAAATGATTTACGATATGGAAATCATACTATACATAATCCGTTTTGGTTTATTGTCGTTTCGTCATTAGTGATGATGGGAGGTTGGATTTTTTTGGCAATTCAAGTTTTCAAAAAAAGCGAGTTAAAGTAAGGAGTAATAACCATGCGGAGTTTGTTTCACAGTTTGCGTATCATTTATTCAAAACCAGTAAAAAAATCTTCTTTTGTTATTTTAGTATATATTATTTTAAGTGGTTTAAGTTTGTTTTTAGAAATATACTTGCCTTTAAAACTTGGAAATGTAATAGATGCTGCCATTGGTAAAGAGTTTGATAGAGTAGTTAAGGTATTAATGCAAGTTTTTTTCTTATATTTGGCATTATCAGTAGTGGCTTATTTCAAAAATACAATCACAATAAAAATTTCCACAAAGATGTCGGAAGATATTAAAAACACAATGATAAAAGCAATACTAATGATGCCAATGAAAGATATTGACTTATTGGAAAGTGGACAATGTATATCAAAGTTAGGAGATGCAGAATTAATTACAGGTTTTTTTTTATCATTGTTGAATAATTTGTTTATGAATATTTTATCCGTTATCATTACAGCGATTATTATTTTTCAGATATCGCCAATGTTGGCTTTGATACATTATATAAATATACCTATGTTATATATTGTGTTTGGTTTGTTTGGGAAACTAATAAAAAAGAAAGAAAAAATTATGGTAACAAGTAGGGATGAAATGAATAATTTTGTATTCGGGATGCTGCAAGGGATAAGAGAAATCAAAACGTTAGGAGCAAACAAAAATGTACTGAAAAGGTTTTATTCAATTCATGGGAATTATGTTGAGAAGCAATATAAAAAAGGGGAAACATCTATTGTATTGGGAAGTTGTAATACTGTACTTTCGGGAATATCACAGATTGTTTTTTTATTGATTGCATGTATAGAGATTATAAGTGGCAGATTATCACTTGGAATGTATTATGCGTTTAATTCATATGCAAGCCGTTTTTCTAGTACACTTTCTGTTTTTTCTAATATGAGTATTGAACTCCAAACAGTTTCTGTAGCGGTAGAACGAATTGTTGGATATTATAAATATAATAATGATGTAATAGATAACAAGATAACAATAGGAACAATTAAAAAGATAACAATAGAAAATATTTGCTTTCAATATCGTTGCGGTGTGCCAATAATAAAAGATATGAGTTATGAATTTGACAATGGTTTGGTTTACGTTATTGTTGGAAGCAATGGATCTGGAAAAAGTACATTATTAAATTTGATTATAAATTTTTATTCGCCATATATGGGTAGAATTATGGTAAATAATATCAATGTAAAACAAATTAAGGAGAAAAGTTTATTTTCTAAAATAGCATACATACGTCAAAATCCCTTTTTTTTTAATATGTCTATTATCGATAATATGAAGATTGTAGATGAGGATATTTCAACAGATAAAATAAAGAAAGTTTGTGAAATAGTTGGATTGAATGATTTTATTCAACATTTACCAGATGGCTACGATACAATAATGGGAGATTCAGGCAGTCGTTTTTCGGGAGGTCAGATTCATCGCTTAGCATTGGCAAGAAGTTTGATATTGGATGCTGAAGTTTATATTTTGGACGAAATAACAGCCGATTTAGATGGCGAAAACGAAAAAATTATAATGGGTATTTTAACAAAACTTGCAAACAGCGGTAAAATGGTGATTATGGTGTCACATAGGTTATCTACTGTTATTAGGGCGGATCATATTATTGTAATGGATAATGGAGAAATTGTTGCAAGTGGAACGCATCAAATGTTGATAAATAATTGTGAAATGTACAAAAAGTTGTATGGGAGTGAGTGGGAAGCGTATAGGGAATATATAAATATAGAAACATAAAACAGAGAATAAGTTTGATAGAAAAGTTGTTTCAAACTAACGAGGTGAATGAATATGAGCACAATGAAACAAATCCTAACCAAACATAATCCCACATTCTGGCAGAAGTTTTTTGGCGAAAAGCTTTATCATAAACTCCTTTCCGAACAGTCAGTTGTCACCGTAGAGATTACATATCAGCAGGAATCGGAACAATTTTTAAAAGCACTTTACCAAGTATAGCAGTAAGCCGCTTTCTAAAGAGTATGCGTTCTTAGAGGAGGTATTTGCGCCATTTTATATTCGCATAATAGATATTTTTGTTTTATTAAATCCAATTTTTGGCATAGTTTATGAAGTCCTTTCCAATGCGCAGATCCAATTTAAGAAATTGCTGTTTGAACGGATTCGGGAAATTCCTCTGCGCATGTGCATCTATAATATGCATAAATGCATCAATTGCATGGTGATGATATAGGGCAGGAATATCAATATTATTGCGAAGAAAAACTGTCTAATGGGTTATACGTATGGGGAATATGTTCAGAATATAAAGAAATGACACGCCTTTTGTATGCGCGTCTTTATAATGCATTTCGATTTGTTGAGAGATTAGCAGAGCATATAATTCATCATAAGAGTGCGATTGTGAATCAGTTGTGTATGGGAAAGGAGTTCCATAAGGCGTATCAGCAGCTTTTTGGATTTTTCTCAAGAAATGTGTTGGATAGTGTGTCAGAGGAAAAGCAGTATGCAATGATAGAGGGAACAATTCCACGAATCATGCGATTCGTAATAATAAAAAATAAACATTGACAATAGTATATACACTGTATATACTTTGATTAATCGAAATATGCAGGGGGTTGGATGGTGGAAAGATTAACAAGAAAGCAAATGGCAGAAAAGTATCCCGACCAGTATCTGGGAATTACTAATATGCAGTATGAAAATAATGATGGAGTTACGTTGGAGTCGGCGGATGTGGTTTATACAGACAAAACAGATGAGGAACTTCTTATATTGCAGGTTACGGGGAAAGAAGATATTATGTGCTGGTATACTACGGGAAATAAAGTGCAATTGGGAATGATGTCATTATGATAGAAGAAGTATATAGTCTGGATTTAAGAGAAAATAGTCCTGTATTTGTGATACCCTGGTTTAATAATTGTCGTGTATTAGTTGATACGGGCGCAACTCTGCCAATATGGTTAAAAAGTGTTGTTCCACTGAAAATTAAAGGTGCTGTTAAAATGGATGAAAAAGTAAGATTAAATGGGGTGGGTGGAAAGGTTGAGGCAGATTTATATAGGGTGAACTTTGACTTAGGTAGTATTCATTTTAAAAATTTACCAGTGGTACATAAGGAATTAAAAGTTGCTGATGCATACATGATACTTCCAGCAACCATGTTTGTTGGTATGATATATGAAATTGACAATATAAATGGTGCTTTTACATTAAAAGTTGAAAAGAGTGGTTATTATAGACATTTTAAAATAAAAGATTCAGACGGCATACCATATATTTATTTGTCTGGTGTATATGAAACAGAAGATGAATACTATAAGGAATGTCAAGAAAATGAGGATGGGCAAGGGTATGAGAATGTTTTCAATATGGGGAACTAGTACGCTGTATAATGCGGCACTAATTTCTATTTGGAAACTGCAATATAAGAATGGCGCACTGCCTGCTGGAAATTTTGAAATTAATGAATGGCTTGAGGATAGAAAGGCACTAAAACATAATAATTATTTAAAGCAGCTTATGCTCGACTGTGGGTGCGAAAATACAGAGGGGTTTATTAAAATTACACACGCAGCTTCCATAAATGATTGTTATTGGGTGAAAAGCGAGAAAGAGCAAACGTTGTGGAACAATATTTCTTTTTATAGAAATGAATTTGATGAAACCATATCGAAGCTTGCTTTCGAGGGACTTGGTTTATAGGGGTATCAAATAAGCAGTACATCTCCGGAGTTAACGACGGATGGTTCTTTTCGCAAATACTGGCAGAGAGAAAATGGAGAAATTTATCTATATAAACGCGGCAAATCCGGTGCATTCAATGCGGGACTGGAACCTTATTGTGAAATGTATTTTATCAGCGGATTCAGCAAACGCAAAGTATAATTGACAATATTTTTAGAGTATATATGGATTGAAAGGAAGAATCCTATGAATTTAAAACACGAGTTAGAAAACTATACGCCGTGGAATGAACAGGAGGCGCGTGACCAGGCGGTTTTGCTGCATTTGTTGGAAACGCAGCCAGATATTTTTAGCAGAGAAAATCAAA
>Ga0224742_10278_pt1 | contig 13156 bp, 11 predicted proteins | sample LIM_E_Water_Neg_FD_161631 | JGI IMG/M metagenome (GOLD analysis project Ga0224742, IMG submission 161631) | Enriched cells from gastrointestinal tract of the lab mouse from Pacific Northwest National Laboratory (PNNL), Richland, Washington... | ecosystem: Host-associated > Mammals > Digestive...
CTTTCATCAATATTTTCGGGCAGTATGGAACATTAACATTTCAGTCCAGTTCTGCTGAAAGTCCCAAAGACTTTACTACAGCCAGCGGATTAACCGGCAAGCTATATCCTGATACCTATACAGAGAACGACATCACATATATAAATTATCAAATTGTTTTTGATCTAGCTTCCTATGGTGTCAGTACCAATATGCCAGAATCTGTATACAATGAAAATAAAGAATTAATACAACAACTTCTACAAAGCATTGTAATCAAAGACAGTATTTCTGAATAAAAAATAAGGGGTTGTCACATTACGGCAGCCCCTTATTTTTTATTCTTTAATAATATCTAGTTCCGTAAGATTAATACCAGATGATGTCAAAATTACTTTCAATTCAATATAGCGGCGTTTCATCTTTTTGTATGCTGCTGATTCTTTATCTGTATCTATCATATAATCTTGCAGCCTTGCAAATTCTTCTACATTTCTTTGCATCATTTCTTTTTCTGACATATGATCACCTATCTTTCTTTTATACTCAAATACGATTAGATTTTTCTTTCTACACAACACACATATTGTCCGCTTATGCAAGATGGGTCGTATATAAATTGGAAAATCTTAACGTTTTTCAGTATATCTTACTGATTACTACAACTTAATCATAGCAGATTATGTAAAAGGTGTAAAGCCTTATTCATTACTCTAAACCTTCTTAGCAAATATGCCAAAAATCTCACCTCAAAACCACTATAAAGACACAGAATGACGAAGTATTACCGATTTTGTTTAAATTTGAAAAATTTATAGAATTTTCAAACATCTTTTGTTATAATATAATTCGGTGGTTTAAATCTGTTTCCACATATATCATGATTTAGGGGGACATCATGGTTTTCAGCAGCTTGACATTTATATTTATATTTTTACCAATTTTTCTTATTTTATATTATTTTGGTGCTCCTAGAAGTCGAAATATGCTGTTATTTATCGGCAGTCTTATCTTCTATGGCATGGGAGAGCCTTACTATTTATTTTTAATTCTGCTGTCCATTTTTGTAAATTATGGTTTAGGACGGCTGATAGCCTTATTTTATATGAAAAAGCGGCAGAAAACCTTTTTTTTACTTCTTGCGCTGTTGTATGATTTTGGGCTTTTACTATTTTTTAAATACACAAACTTTTTTATTGAAAATATCAATGCGCTATTATTATTCCACAACGACTGGAATCCGATTGAGCCATTAAAGCTTACTTTGCCGCTTGGCATCAGCTTCTATACATTTCAGATTGTATCGTATATCGTTGATGTGTACCGCGGAGATGTAAAGGCGGACAGTTCCATTGTCAGCCTTGGTGCATATTTGTGTATGTTTCCACAGTTAATAGCCGGCCCGATCGTTGTATACTCCGATATCTGTACAGAACTCAAGGCAAGGACAATTTCTATTGAAAAACTTGACAATGGTCTAAAAACGTTTATTATTGGACTTGGATACAAAGTCATTATTGCAAACCGTATTGGTACTTTATGGAATGAAGTCTGTACCATCGGTTTTGAAAGTATTTCAACGCCGCTTGCGTGGCTGGGGGCGTTTGCATATTCTATGCAGCTTTATTTTGATTTCTGCGGATATTCGTTAATGGCAATTGGACTTGGTGAGATGCTGGGATTCCATATGCCAGAGAATTTCAAACATCCATACATGGCTAGAAGCGTTACGGATTTCTGGCGCAGATGGCATATTACACTGGGCGCATGGTTTCGAGAATATGTCTATATTCCTCTTGGCGGCAACCGTAAAGGATCGTTTCACACAATATGTAATTTGCTTGTTGTATGGTTTTTAACCGGCTTTTGGCATGGTGCCGCTTGGAATTTTATTCTTTGGGGGCTTTTTATCTTTGTATTACAAATAATTGAGAAAAATATTACATTGAAATGGCTGACAGGCGATCATATTATTTCAAAAATTGTTTCGCATATTTATATGATATTTTACATATTGATTAGCTGGACGATTTTTGCCATCAGTGATTTTACAGAACTTGGTGTTTATTTAGGACGTATGTTTCCGTTTTTCGGCGTAGGCAGTACGATTAACCCTGCCGATTTTCTTAAGCAGCTCACTACTTACGCGCCGTTGTTGATAACGTGCATTATTTTCTCAACGGAATATCCTGAACAGCTTTTTGACCGAATACGCCACAGAAAGCTTGGTATTGTAATTGCACTTGGTATTTTTTGGTATGCGGTATACTTCTTATCCATTGGCGTAAACAACCCGTTTCTATACTTTAGATTTTAATATTGGAGGTAAATGCACTCTATGAACAAAAGCAGCAAAACGCCTTATGCCCTGCTACTTTCCATACTTTTATCAACATTCTTTTTTTCTTTGCTGGGCAGCTATTGGAACATAAGGTATTATCACAATAAACTTACGTTTTCAGCATCAAGCCTGCCGTTTGCAACCGCTATGCAGGGATTGCACGACGGTTTATATACGAAAGGCTTTCAACTTAAAACAACCTTTAATATTTCTTAGAATTTATTTGCTTCCTCTCCTTTTACGAAGCACAGCGGAGATATTGCTGCTGTTATGACACAGATTCCCGTAGAAGAAGCACAAAATTTTATCGGAAATGGCAGACTTGCCAAAGCAAATCAAGGTGAATCCTCCGATGAAGCAAATACTGTTTCCATGTCCGATTCAAACAATGCTGCGGATGGTACGCTTGCATTTGTTACTGCTACCGACGAATATTTTGAAGATGCCTGTTTTATTGGAGATTCCCGCACGGTCGGATTAAGTGAATTTTCTGGTATTGAGAATGCTACATTTTTATGTAAGTCCTCTCTTTCCATTTATGATTACGAAAAGCCTAAAATTACTTACGAGGATAAGAAAACATCGGTACATGATGTCCTAATGGAGAAACAATTCGGGAAAATTTACCTTATGGTAGGAATTAATGAATGCGGTACGGGTACGCCAGAATCTTTCTTTGAACGTTACCGTCAAGTTCTGGAGAATATCCGTGAAATCCAGCCCGACGCTCTTATTTTTATTCAAGCGAATTTAACAGTAACAAAGGAAAAGTCTGCTGAGGAGGAAGTTGTTACCAATGAAAATATCTCCGCACGCAATACCATAATTTCCCAACTTGCAAACCAAAAAGATATTTTTTATATTGATGTCAATGAAAGCAGCTTGTGCGAAGATGGAATTTTGATTTCGGATTATACATGGGATCAAGTACATATTAAGGCGCAGTATTATACTGTATGGAAAGATTTCCTACTACAGCACGCAATTATTGTTGAGGATGCGGCTTCAGAGGAATCAGACTCCGATTCAGACAACAATTCTCCTGAAAATAACGAAAACAACGTACCGGAGAGCGAAACTTCCACAGAAACAGATATGCCGCAGGAAACTACGGAAAATTCAACAGAAGCAGAAAACACGGATATTCCAGAAAGCCCAACGCAAGAAAACACAACTGTGCCGGAAGACAGCACGCAGCCTATAGAACCACCGCTGGAAAACAATACGCCGCCTGCTGAACCGCCACAGGAGAACAATACGCCGCCAATCAGTCCGCCGCAGGAAAACAATGCACAGCCTGATCTCCCACCAGAAGGCGGCACACAAAGTACTGAAAATATACCCAATCCTCCTCTATCAGAAGATGGATTTTCACAAGATATCAGTCCTGTACCATAAACAATTACCATTGGAACGTAATATCGGGCAAAAAACAATAAAATCAAGGGACTTCCAACTACGGCAGTCCCTTTTATTTCCTCAGCGTTTTTTCAATGTTTCATTTATGCTTACTTTTTTGCTGCTGTTAATTCCTGCGTTTTTTCATCCAGATCAATCCAAATGGTATCACCTGTCTTCACTTCATCAGCAAGAATCAATTTCGCCGCCAGTGTTTCCACATATTTCTGAATAAACCGCTTTAATGGTCTTGCACCATATACGGGATCATATCCGTTTTCCACAATAAAGTGCTGTGCCGCATCGCTGATTTCAATGGTCAGTTCTTTATCTTCCAAACGCTGGTTAATATCCTTTAATATCAGCGCTATAATGCCGCTGATATTCTCTTTCGTCAACGGTTTAAACAAGATTGTTTCATCAAGACGATTTAAAAATTCTGGTCTAAAGTGTGTACGCAAATCATTTAATACCAATTCCTGCGCTGACTGACTGATTTCTCCGTCTGCATCAATGCCTTCCAATAAATACTGCGCACCAATATTGGAGGTCATAATTAATATTGTATTTTTAAAATCTACCGTACGTCCTTGCGAATCCGTAATGCGACCATCATCAAGCACTTGCAGCAAAATATTAAATACATCTGGATGCGCCTTTTCCACCTCATCAAACAAAACAACACTGTAAGGCTTTCTACGCACTGCCTCTGTAAGCTGACCGCCCTCGTCGTAGCCTACATATCCGGGAGGTGCTCCAATCAAACGTGATACAGAATGTTTCTCCATATATTCGCTCATATCAATCCGCACCATATTAGACTCATCATCAAACAGCGATGCAGCAAGCGCTTTGGCAAGTTCTGTCTTACCAACACCAGTAGGCCCTAAAAACAGGAAAGAACCAATTGGCTTTTCAGGGTCTTTAATCCCTGCTTTGGAACGGATAATCGCTTCTGTCACCTTTGTAACACCCTCCTCCTGACCGATTACACGCTTATGCAGTTCGGTGTCAAGATGCAGTGTCTTGTTGCGTTCGCTTTCATTTAATTTTGCAACAGGAATCCCTGTCCAACGCGAAATGATTCTTGCGATTTCCTCTTCCGAAACGCTTTCATGTACCAAAGACATCTCTCTTGCATGAACGGTTTCCTCCTCTTTTTCAAGCTGACGCTTTAACTCTGGAAGCTTGCCATAGCTTAATTCCGCTGCCTTTTCCAGATTTCCTTCCCGCTGCGCAATCTGTATCTGATCGTTCATTGCTTCAATATCTTCTCTTAGCTTGGAAAGCCGCTCCACACACGCCTTCTCATTGTCCCACTGTGCTTTGCGGTTGTTAAACTCTGCCTTCTGTTCTGCAAGTTCTGCCTGCAAAGCTTCCAATCGTTCCTTGCTCAAGCGGTCTTCCTCTTTTTTCAGCGCAGCAACTTCTATTTCCATCTGCATCATTTTCCTTTGTAATTCATCTAACTCTGTTGGCATAGAATCCAGCTCTGTCTTAATCATTGCACAAGCTTCATCTACCAAGTCAATCGCTTTATCCGGCAAAAAACGGTCAGAAATATACCGATTGGAGAGCACTGCCGCACTGACAAGCGCATTGTCCATTATCTTAACACCATGAAATACTTCATAACGTTCTTTTAAACCTCGTAAAATACTAATAGTATCTTCCACAGTCGGCTCATCCACCATAACTGGTTGAAAACGCCGCTCGAGTGCAGGGTCTTTCTCAATATACTGGCGATACTCGTCAAGTGTTGTAGCACCAATACAATGCAATTCGCCCCTTGCAAGCATAGGCTTTAACATATTTCCAGCGTCCATTGCCCCCTCTGTCTTACCAGCACCGACAATGGTATGCAGTTCATCAATAAAAAGAATAATCTGCCCATCGCTGTTTTTCACATCCTCGAGTACTGCTTTTAAACGCTCCTCAAATTCTCCGCGGTATTTTGCTCCGGCAACCAATGCGCCCATATCCAGTGAAAATACCTTTTTATCTTTTAATCCCTGCGGCACGTCACCTCGCACAATACGTTGCGCCAAGCCTTCGACCACCGCTGTTTTGCCAACGCCTGGCTCACCGATTAACACAGGATTATTTTTTGTTTTCCTTGAAAGGATTCGAATAATATTGCGGATTTCATTGTCGCGACCGATTACAGGGTCAAGTTTCTGATTCCTTGCTTTTTCCACTAAATCCTGACCATATTTTTCCAATGTATCGTATGTTGCTTCGGGATTGTCGCTTGTCACACGCTGGTTACCGCGCACTTCAGATAATGCTTTTAAGAACCTCTCCCTTGTAATGCCGTATTCACGAAAAATCTCTTTGATTTCCTTGTTTGGATTCTGCAGCATAGATAAGAATAAATGTTCAACAGATACATATTCATCCCCCATACGCTTTGCTTCATCCTCTGCGCTAATTAGTACCTTATTGAGATACTGTCCCACATAAGGCTGTCCTCCCTGTACTTTTACGCGTTTATCCAGCGCTTTCTTTACCCTGTCCAGAAAATAGTCTTTATTAATCTCCATTTTCTCTATCAGTTTAAGGATAAGGCTGTCCTCAATTGTCAACAAACCATACAATAAATGTTCCTGCTCTAACTCTTGATTGCCATACTCCATAGCAAGTTTCTCACAGGCATTGACCGCTTCCATTGATTTTTGTGTAAATTTTTGAATATTCATAGTCAATCCTCCCGTCACTTTCTTGATTCTATTTCTGTTTCTTGTTTTATTTGTTCTATATCTAATATAACACTTTTTTTTAGATTGTCAATTTAGTTTATACGATTATAATAATTTTTATAATTTATTTACCAAAAGAATCCTATAATCTTCGACATTTATTCAATATTTTTACTATATTTTCTATGGATTTTTTCCGATATATGTTATAATAGAGTAACAGTTTAGGAACTGTTCAGAAATTACTTGTGACAAGTACGCCGTATAAAAGTTCATATGCAAAGAAGAAAAAAGCGGGCTATGTCAAGATTTTCTAATGCCGCAGATGGACATTTAGCCAAGTAATTGTCATGAGTAATTTGTTAACAATTCCTTAATTCTTAACTGATACATAGCAACACGAATATGTTTGAAAGATGGTGTATTAACAATGGACGCTGCTACAGCTTATTTCTTAAAAAGGTATTATCCCCATGTAATCAAATGGTGGTTGGTCGTATATATTCCAGAAGCAGTACGAATATGGCCCTCTAAAGCAGAAAAGGAGGCGGCGCTGCGCTTGGAAGCAAAAGAAGCAAAGCAAAAGCCCGCTATTGAACAAAAAAAACCTAATCTAACGCAAAACATAATTCCAAACGCTGCGGCTTACAATGCTGCTACAGGTTCTTACTCTGGCCTATATGGTCAAGGGCCTGTTGACGAAAGTACAAAAGCCACTTTAGATGCAATTATGAATACTTCCAGCAGTCAAAATACTGTTGACTCTCTTTTATCAAGCGCGCAGCCGCAAAAAGAAGTCATTCTGCCACCAGAACAGAAGGAAATCGTGGATGAGGCAAATGCGATTTACGATCGACTAATGCGTGAAGCTGCAGAAGATGAGGCGAAGAAACAGGCAGAGATTGAAGCGGCACGGCAGATGTATGCGTAACTTTTACGATTATTCTAATACCTAATATTTTAGGGCGGCTGCATAAATATTACATATACAAAATATTATTTCAACAGAGATTATTATTGCCTATCTTGTATATTTTTTGAATGCAGCCGCCCTTGTTTTTTTATGCTTTCAGAAGAATATCACTCTTTGTCAGAAGAGATATATATGGTCATTTCATTATGTGGTTTATCAAATCTTGTTCCAAGGACAACATCACAGTATATAAAATCGATTATTTATTGATTTAATATTTTGCAAAATTATTCCTTTCTTATCCATCTGTTTTTTGCACGATATATTGTATTCCAATTCCACCGCCGTTGTTGTAACTGCCAGTCAACATACAGTCAATATTTTATCTTTTAATTCATCTTTATAATCAAATAAAGCTCTCCATCATCCAACAGCTATCGGCACTGCTCACGCAGTTCCTCCCACCGTTTATCCACTTCTGCCTGAAACAGTGCCAGTAATTCCTCATTTCCTTTTTTAAATAAATGCTTAAACCGCTTCTGCGGACGCAAAAACTCCTCAATCGGCAATTTCTCTTTGGGTTCATAGCTAAGTATCCATTTGCCGTCAACCACTTCAAACAACGGCCAGTAGCAGGTTTCTACCGCCATTTTGCAAATATTCATTAATTCACTTGGCTCATATCCCCAGCCTCTTGGACAAGGCGACAGTACATTTAAAAATGCCGGCCCTGGTGTATAGATTGCTGTCTGTGCCTTTGTATATAAATCCTTGAAATTCGTCGTAAATGTGCTCTGTCCCACATAGGGAACATGATGATCTGCAATGATCGCTGTTAAATCCTTGCGCACCTGAATTTTACCGTTGGATACCTTGCCTGCGGGGGTTGTCGTCGTATCTGCGTACTGTGGAGTTGCCGAAGAACGCTGTGTGCCTGTATTCATATATGCACCGTTATCGTAACATACATAAACCATATCATGACCACGCTCCATTGCACCAGATAAAGACTGAAATCCAATATCATAAGTGCCGCCATCGCCGCCGAAAGTAATAAATTTAAAAGTATCTTTAATTTTGCCTTTTTTCTTCAATACATTGTAAGCAGTTTCTACGCCCGAAAGTGTTGCACCTGCGTTCTCAAATGCATTGTGAATATAGCTGTCCTCATAGGAGGTATAAGGATACATAAATGAAGAAACCTCCAAACATCCCGTAGCGTTGCCGATGACTGCCTTATCCCCCTCCTCCAAGGCTCTAAGCACCGTGCGCACAGTAACTGTTCCGCCGCAGCCTGCGCACATTCTATGTCCGGGAGCCAGACGTTCCGGCTTACTCATAACTTCTTTAAAATCATACATTATCTAGTCCTCCTTTGTCTGCTGATCACGCAGCCCGATATATGTATACATATCCGTAATCGTATGTGTTTCCGCTAAGGTTACAAGTTTGTCATACACTTGTTCAAAATCAGGAACTGTGATATCCCTGCCGCCTAAACCATAGAAATAATTAACGGTATCAGCTGTACAGCGCGCCTGATACATTGCTGCGCGGACTTCTGCTCCAAGCGGCCCCGATGTAGCCGAAAACATTTCGCTTCTATCCATAATTGCAACTGCCTTCACCTTGGAGAGCGCTTTTGCAAGTTCTTCCTCTGGAAACGGACGAAATACACGAATTTTAATCAACCCGACTTTTTTGCCGCTGGTGCTGCGGATATGGTCAATTGCCGCCTTGCACGTACCTGCTGCCGATCCAATAAGAACCACTGCATACTCTGCATCCTCCATTTGATATTCTTCAAAAAAACCGTATTTACGCCCTGTCATTTTTTCAAAGCGTGCCGCTACGTCTAAAATTACCTGACGTGCCTCTATCATTGCCTGACGCTGTCCACGTTTGGTTTCCATATAGTAGCACGAAACTGCATAGGGGCCTACTGCCAATTTCTCTTCAGTATTGAGCAGGTAATGTTTTGGGTTATATTCTCCCACAAAATCCTTTACTTTCTCATCTTCCACAAGGTAAATATTTTCTACACCGTGGCTGGTAATAAATCCGTCCTGACAAACCATAACAGGCAAATGCACTTTTTCATTCTCCGCAATCGGATAAGCCTGTAAAAAGTTGTCATATACTTCCTGATTGGACTCTGCATAAATCTGAATCCAGCCAGAATCGCGCGCGCCCATACTGTCAGAGTGATCAGCGTTAATATTAATCGGGCCGGAAAGCGCACGGTTTACCAGCGCCAGCACAATCGGAAGTCGGTTGGAAGCTGCCACATACAACTCCTCCCACATCAACGCCATCCCACAAGAAGACGTTGCTGTCACTGCCCGCGCTCCTGCTGCGGATGCGCCGACCGTGGCGCTCATTGCACTATGTTCACTCTCCACATGAATAAATTCCGTATCAATCTCGCCATTTGCAATATAATTTGCTACATACTGCGGAATTTCCGTTGATGGTGTAATTGGAAACGCCGGCATTACATCCGGGTTAATCTGTTTTATTGCATACGCCACCGCCTCATTCCCCGATAAACGTTCTCTAATTGCCATAATCTTTATCATCCCTTTCCTGTACCTCTATCGCTGCATATCAATTGCGCCAAACGGACATACTTTTGCGCAAATTCCACACCCCTTGCAATGATTATAATCAAAATCAGTTCGTTTTCCTTCTATAACCGGAATCGATGAATCTGGGCAGACCGGTGTGCATAGCAGACACTGCTTACATTTTTCTGAATACCATACTGGCGTTGCGGTGCGCCATTCACCCGTATTAAATGCCCGTGACGTTGCCGGTTCAAATATCTTATTCCCTTCCGTGATCTCCTGCCAGGGGCTTTGTTCATTAATTTTATACATAAAAAATCGATTTTCCTTTCTTAATTCTATAACTTTAGCACGCCTCATCAAACGCCATTTTCAGCGCACGCATATTTCCCTCAATCACCTCTGGCTTTTTCGCAAATTTATGTTGGAAAGACGTTTTCATTTCCTTTAAAAATTCATTTCTGTCCATAACATTTGATACGGCAACTGCCGCAGCAAGCATAGGCGAATTGGGATAATTCTTACCAAGTGCCTTTAATGAAATCTGCTTTGCATTTACCGTGTAAACTGCGCCTTTATATCCATGCAGATATGGCGCCAACTCCTCCTTGGTACGCTCAGAATTAATAATTACCGCACCGCCCTCTTTCAATCCTTTTGTGACGTCAATACTTTCCAGTAGACTTTCATCGACCACTACCACATAATCCGGCTCATAGATATTAGAATGCACTGTAATCGGACTGCTGCTAATGCGGTTATATGCTGTAATCGGCGCTCCCATACGTTCCGGCCCATACTCCGGAAATCCCTGCACATATTTTCCTGTTTTAAATGCTACATCCGCAAGAAGAAGCGCTGCTGTTTTTGCGCCTTGTCCGCCGCGTCCATGCCATCTGATTTCCATTGTGTCTTTCATCATTTTCAATCCTCCATTTCATAAATAAAATTTTATTGTTTTACGATAACGATACTTATGAGCAGTCAAAATTACCATATATTCACGATTCTTCCCGCTTGTGAGTCGAGTGATTTGGCAAATTTTAGTGATCCTGCGTATCCATTCTATATCTCATTCCATTACTGCCTATCCTGTTCAATCTTTACCCGAAATTCCACATCCGCCACACTTAAAATATCATGGTTTGATAATTCCATTAACTCGTTTTTGGGAATCACCTGTGCATTGACAAATGTATGGTTTGTGCTGCCTAAATCTTGTACAAAATATTTTTTGTTCCGCTCCACAATCATACAGTGACGTCTGCTGACTGCCCTTGAAATATTTTCAGGTATTACACCCGCACACGCTTCGGAATTTGCACCAATTGTATAACTGCTTCGGTCAATCTGGAAGGTTAACTCGCCTTCTCTACCGCTACAGTACAATTGCAGACAGATATCTGGTTCTTTCGGGCTTTTTCCTGCCAAAATTCCTGACATACCGCTTCCGAACCGTTCTATCTCCTCCAATACCTCGTCATACGATATTTTATCATACTGTAATAAATGGATAAAATGTTCCATCTGTGCTGCCTGTTCTTTTCCTAAATATGCGCTGACTTTCGCAATCGTTTCCGCAAAGCGCCCAAACCAATCCAAACCGTCTGCATAGCGAAATTCTCTTGTAATCGGCAGGATTGCGGTTAGAATATGCCGAGCCGCTGTATTGTAATATATATGTTCATATTTGTACCAAATACATTCCTTTTTCAAAAATCCATTTGCTTCTACTTTTTGAGTCAAAAACATTAATTCATACAAGATATCAACCACCGCATTATGATCCAGTTTAGGCAGCACCTGCTGTAATAGCACAGATTCTTTTCCCTCTACATAAAAGCACAGCTTATTTTTATCATTCTGCATCTTTCTTCTGCAAGGCAGCATTTCCGCGATCTCTGACTTCTCCAAAATCTTATAGCCAATATCAAAATAAGGATCGGTTTCCTGATATAAAAATGATATCTGATTTTCCTTAGTCTTCACTATCATATGCACCACCTGCTTTTTCTGTATTATTGTTTCTTAAAATCCTTATGGAATCCGAAATAATTTCAAAAATATGAAGGTGTGATTCTACGTCCTTATCCATACATTGTAAGGTCAGCACCAGTTCTCTTCCCTCCAAGGCTCCCAACATAAAGACATTATAGAAACGGTATCCCATCATATCCGACGTATAGCGCAATTCCCCATAGGCGTGCCCGTTAACGCTGCGTTTTTCAATATGCAGACACTGAAAATTTGTAATATCCTTGCAGAAACCTTTATAGTACTCATTTAAACGCTCATACAGCCCTTCCTCGTCCAAATCAGCGCCGCCCCGCGCAACATCTACCACTACTTTTTTATCCTCTGACTGCCAGTGGTACTGCGCAATCGGACTGGTAGTTCCTGCACTTAAGCTGGAGGGCACCATAATCTCCATGCAGTTATTATACATACGGTATGTTCGATATAACATTTTCCCTCCGCCTTTCTTTTGCTCTCTAGTACAACATTGCTTAAATGGAAAGCGTACTAACTTCTGCGCACAAAAACGCTGCCACAATCAAGTGGCAGCGTCCGATTTTGTACTAGCTTATTCTTCAACGCTGTAATTCGGCGCCTCTTTTGTGATATGGATATCATGCGGATGGCTCTCCCGCAAAGCAGCAGCAGAAATTTTAACAAATTTGCCGTTCTGTTTTAATTCCTCTATTGTTGCAGTGCCGCAGTATCCCATACCGGAACGCAGACCACCCATTAACTGGAATACTGTATCCTCCACGTTTCCCTTGTAAGCAACTCGTCCTTCCACACCTTCTGGTACCAATTTCTTAGCATCAGACTGGAAATAACGGTCTTTGCTGCCATTCTCCATTGCAGCAATCGAACCCATGCCTCTATATACTTTATATTTTCTGCCTTGGAATAACTCAAATGTTCCCGGACTCTCCTCACAGCCGGCAAAAATACTGCCCATCATACAGACATTGCCGCCCGCTGCAATCGCCTTTGTCATATCACCGGAATATTTAATACCACCGTCCGCAATAATCGGAATATCATACGCTTTCGCCACTGCATACGCATCCATAATCGCTGTAATCTGCGGAACACCAATACCGGCAACAACTCTTGTCGTACAGATAGATCCTGGACCAATTCCTACCTTTACCGCGTCAGCGCCCGCCTCTATCAACGCTTTCGTGCCTTCTCCTGTTGCAACATTACCAGCTATTACCTGGATTTCTGGATAAGCCTCTTTTATCAT
>Ga0224742_10279_pt1 | contig 13122 bp, 14 predicted proteins | sample LIM_E_Water_Neg_FD_161631 | JGI IMG/M metagenome (GOLD analysis project Ga0224742, IMG submission 161631) | Enriched cells from gastrointestinal tract of the lab mouse from Pacific Northwest National Laboratory (PNNL), Richland, Washington... | ecosystem: Host-associated > Mammals > Digestive...
CTTTGCTTATTGTGTTTGTTGATTCTTTCATCGACGGTTTCTACCATGAAAAGTGGAACGCTTATCAATGCATTCCATCTTGCGGAATGTGATATTGTGATCAATGTAAATACCAAGGATTTTTTTACAAAAGAAGGACATGAAAATTTGGAGAATTTTCTTGAAGAAATGGAAGAAAAATTCAAACAGGATGGTATGCCATCGCGTTGGATGCAGGAAGTCATGCTTAAGTTGCCGGTGTCGCATGGCGATAATATGGTCAATATGTTTACGCAGCAGGGTAGCGGAACGACTGCGGATATGTATACGTATATGGAGGGAACACCGCCACAATCTGCCAAAGAAGTTGCGCTGACACGTATTTCTGCGGATAAGCTGAAAGCGAATATTGGAGATACGATCACAATAAAAACCATTGACGGCGATAAGAAATATATCATCACGGCGATTTATCAATCCTTGTACAATATGGGTGAAGGTTTGCAATTTCACGAGGATGAAACTATAAATTATATACAGGCGATAGGCATTACCTACACACAGATTCAGTTTACCGATAATCCCGATGACAAAGAAATAGAACGCAGAATAGAAAAAATCAAAGAGCGATATCCCGAATTCAAAGGAATAAAGACTTGTTCAGAATATTTGGCGAGTTTGATTGGTGTTACAGATACATTGGATGCAATTAAAAACATGGTTGCGATTTTTACGATCATTTTAGCGGCGATGATCACTGTGCTCATGGAACGTTCCTTTATTGCAAAAGAGAAAGGAGAAATTGCGCTCATGAAAGCATTTGGCATGCGCAACGCTAAAATTTATTCCTACCATATACTGCGCTTTGTCTTTGTTGGAATCATTGCCATCATCATAGCGGAACTTATTGCATTACCGTTCACGCATTTGTTTATTGATCCAATTTTCAAGATGATGGGATTGGAACTTGCGGTTGATTATGTGATGAATCCATTTGAAATGTTTCTTGTTTATCCGCTTGTGATACTTGCGGCGACAACGATCAGCGCATTTCTTACATCACTCTATACAAAAAGAATCAAGTCTATGGATACGGCAAATATAGAATAAGAAAGAAGGAAAACGGATATGAATATTCTTGAAGTAAACGATCTTTGCAAAACTTATATTGTAAACAAGCGTCAAAACAATGTACTTAAAAATGTGAATTTTTCCATTCATGCAGGAGAAATGGTCGCTGTGATGGGACCATCAGGCTCTGGAAAATCAACACTGCTTTATGCGGTATCCGGTATGGATGATCTTACCGCAGGAGAGGTCATCTTCTGTGGAAGAAATATTGCCAAAATGAATGAAAAAAAACTGGCTGATTTGCGTCTTGATCAAATGGGTTTTATCTTTCAACAAATGTACATGTTAAAAAATCTTACCATCATGGATAATATCATCCTTCCCGCAACGCAATCCAAAAAGCATCGTGTATCACGTATGGAAACGGTGCGGCGTTGTCAAGACTTGATGCGTAAACTTGGCATTATCGATATTGCGGACAATGACATCAATGAAGTTTCGGGAGGACAGCTTCAGCGCGCATGCATCTGTCGCAGTATGATCAACAATCCGAAAATGATTTTTGCGGATGAACCGACAGGGGCATTGAATAAAACGGCTTCTGATGAAGTAATGGAAGAACTCACAAAATTAAATGCGGAGGGAACGACCATCATGCTTGTTACGCATGATGTTAAGGTTGCGGCAAAATGCACAAGAGTCATGTATATTGTTGACGGAAACATCAAGGGAGAGTATGATTTAGGTGAATGCTCCACACAGATAAGAGATCGAGAGCGTGCATTAAATAACTGGCTGTTAGAGTTAGGATGGTAATATGGATATATTGATTGTTGAGGACAACAAGGAGCTTGCTGATTTGCTTTGTGATTTTCTTCGTGCAAATACTTATACGGTATCTGCAGTTCAAACTGCTGAAAAAGCCTTGCTGCTGTATGAAACATACGGTGCAAGGCTTGTTGTGTTGGATATTATGCTACCTAATAGGGATGGTTTTTATGTGCTTGAACACATTCGCAAAGAAAGCAATACGCCTATACTCATTGTGAGTGCAAAAACGAATAAGGAAGACAAGCTGAATGGTTTGCATCTTGGCGCAGACGACTATATTGAAAAGCCATATGATATTGACATTATGCTTGCAAAAATAAGCGGTATTTTTAAGCGGCGATATGCCGTCGATGAAATAATTGATGGTAATATACGCATCAACAAGGCAAATCACACTGTTTACAAAAATGAAAAAGAACTTGAAATGACAACGAAAGAATTTGAATTACTTTCTCTTTTGATGGAAAATAAGGGTAGGACGTTAAGCAAGGAATACATTTTCAAACAAGTCTGGGGTAGCGACAGCTTTTCGGAACAACAGACATTAACGGTACATATCAAATGGCTGCGTCAAAAAATTGAGGACGTTCCCAAACATCCTAAAAAAATCGTGACCGTATGGGGCGTGGGTTATCAATATGAAGGCGTTTAACAAAATTTTGTTGCTAGTCATAGCTGTTTTCATGATCTTGTTTGTCTTTGTAAATATGGTTTTTACTTTCGATCAAAATGATCAGGGAAGACCCTATCGTGTAGAAATTCAACGACTTGTTCGTGAAATGGAAACAAACGGTGCTGTAGATATTTCCGATTGTGTGTACGTAACCAACATCGAACGATACAACGAACATTTTTACAGCACAGACAGTGATTATGTTATTTATGAGATCAACAAAGAACTTTATCGCTTTGATTATAAAACTGACAACAATTCCAACAATCAAACCGGAATGGTAAATGCCATTCTTAGTATGATGGCAATTTTATTTTTTTCAGTGATGTTTTATATCAAATATGCAATTTTGAAACCATTTGAACGATTGATTGATGTTCCTTATGAACTTTCAAAGGGCAATCTCATTGCGCCAATAGAAGAAACCAAGAACCGCTATTTTGGTAAGTTTCTTTGGGGAATCGACGTACTACGAGAAAATATGGAATTACAAAAACAGCGTGAATTGGAATTGCAGAAAGAAAAGAAAACGCTTTTGTTATCACTTTCGCATGATATAAAAATGCCGCTATCCGCAATCAAATTGTATGCACAGGCATTATCGAAAAATTTGTATACTGATGTGAACAAGCAACATGAAATCACTGAAAATATCAACGAGAAAACAAATGAAATTGAAGAATATGTTTCACAGATTATCACGGCTTCACGTGAAGATTTCCTTAGTTTGGAAGTGCAGATGGGTGAGTTTTATTTATCGGATCTGATCGAGAATATCAAAGAGTATTATACGGAAAAACTGGCACTGATTAAAATAAATTTTATTGTGAAAGAATATAAAAATTGTCTGCTTTTGGGAGATTTGAACAGAAGCATTGAAGTGCTACAAAACATGATGGAAAATGCACTCAAATACGGCGATGGACAATATATAGAGTTGTTTTTCCCTGAAGACGATGAATGTGTTCAAATAGCGATCAAAAACAGCGGATGTACACTGAATAAAGATGATTTATCACATATTTTTGATAGCTTTTGGCGTGGGACAAACGTGAAAAACATTCGCGGCAGCGGACTTGGTCTATATATTTGTAAACAGCTAACGCATAAGATGAATGGCGATATTTATGTGCAGATCGATGAGGATATCATTACTGTTGTCGCAGTTTTTACAAGAGTTTGAATGATAAAAAATTTAAGTTGACATGCATTTGTGGTTTGGTTTATCGCTGTAATTCTTTGCTTTTTAAGCGAATTAAAACCGATTCATATTGATGCGCATGTTCTTGTGTCATTGCGCCATCCAATCGTACCAATATATGATTGTATAAAAACAAATAATCGTTTGAATTTGAAGAATGAATAATGGTATCAAGATACGTATAGCGGATATTGGCATCATGGATATCTGCAAAGATTTCAATCGTACCACCAACCAAACCAATTTGATTGTCTTTATGTTCAATTAATGTATCTTCAAAATCGACTTTTTGGGTGTATTCATGTTCTTTTCCAAGCAGTCCGTTTGGATCATTTTCTGCTTGATATTCAATGATATTGCCAATCGGCAGCCCTTCTTTTTGAAATGCATCGACAACCTCTCTTGCCTGTATCGAATCAATATCATAATATTTCGATAAAAAAGAGAAGGAAAAATCAGGATCAATATACAGCAGGGAAGCTTTGACCACAAAAAACAGTGCGACAAAAAGACCAAGAATCAAAAAGAAACCAAAGATTTTTACGCCTGTCTTTTTTCGTTTCATCCAATTATCCTCTCATTCCTACGTTCACTTTATTTTAACATACGCAAAGCGATTATCACAACCGCAGAAGCAATATTTTGGTATAGAAACATAGGCTTTCCTTTATATCCTATGGTATACTTATATCAAAGAAAAGAGGAATTGAATTATGCATACATTAAAGTGGAAAAACATTACCAATGAAAATCGCATCCCTTATCAAATCAAGATGAATGATTATCGCAATTATCGAAGTGAAATTGAAAGTGATTATCTGCGCATCATTTCCAGCGCCTCATTTCGTCGTTTACAAGATAAGACACAAGTATTTCCACTAGATCAAAGCGATTTTGTAAGAACGCGTTTGACCCATTCTATGGAAGTATCTTCGATTGCCAAAGTAATCGGAAAACAGATATGCCGTAGTATTCACACACAAAAACTGGAGAGGGAAGATGCGTTGCCTGATACGTTAAAAGTCGTGGAGACGTTGAACTGTGCAGGATTATTACATGATTTGGGAAATCCACCGTTTGGTCATTTTGGTGAGACAGCAATACGCAACTGGTTCAAACAACATTTGGATACCAAGACTTGGAAACAAAAACCATTGTCCGCATATCTAAACGAAGCACAAAAACTGGATTTCCTCTATTATGAAGGTAATGCACAGGCGCTGCGCATCATCACGCGTCTGCATCGTCATGTCGGTGATAACGGCATGCATTTAACTGCCTGTGTCTTAGACTCTATCATCAAATATCCAACGGATTCTTTAACAAAACGAAAAGAAGATGAAAAAGAAAAAAAACAGCGAAGTTTACTGAAAAAGAAAATCGGTTATTTTCAAAGTGAACGTGAACTATTCATGGAAATCAAACATCATACCGGATGTGAGAATTGTCGCAATCCGTTGGCATTTATTTTAGAAGCTGCCGATGATCTTGCCTATACGTTTGCCGACCTGGAAGACGGCTATAACAAAGGACTGTATTGCATGGAGGACTTATTGGAAATAATCCATCAAGCAGAAGATGAAAATGGCGAAACATATTTGAAAAAGGCATATGAAAATGCCTGTGCGATAAAAGGAAACAAGGAAAAAGGCTTTGATCCTAAAAAACAGGCTGTATTTCATTGGCTGAGCAGTAAACAATTGTATTGTATTTCAAAAGTTGCACAAGCATTTATCGATCATTATGATGCAATCATGCAAGGACGGTTTGAACAAGAATTGATTGCGGTAAGTGAAGAAGCAAGACTGATTCAATCATTGAAACGATTTGCATTCACACGCATTTATACGATTGCGCCAATTCTAAAACTGGAATTGATGGGGAATGAAATTCTTACGTTTTTATTGGATCGTTTTATGGATGCGTTAATTGTCTATGACAGTGAAGAACAAATGAGCGATATTCAGAAAAAATATATCGATCTGTTGTCGAGAAACTATTTGGATGCATATCATCGTGCAGCTATGAACAAAGAGGAAGAGGAAAAATTGTATGATCGATTACTGTTGGGCTGTGATTTCATATCCGGTATGACAGACAGTTACGCCAAACGGCTCTATCAAGAATTGAAAGGGATATAATGCAAAAAACTACGTATGTCATATTGATGAAGTAACAGAATGATACGCTGAAAGAATGCGTAAAAAAAAGGAAGATGTTGGCGCATCTTCCTTTTCTGTTTTGTAAACATATGATTGACAGTTTTTTTAATCTGCCACTTGTTTTTTTCTAAATTTTGGCTTCTGTAATAATGGTGTTAGAAAGATAATGATTGGATAAATTTCCAAACGACCAATCAGAATGCGGCAGATAAAACAAGTTTTGAAATATCGGAAAGCATTGAAAAATTCCCCATAGGACCACATAATCCCAGACCCGGGCCAATATTGCTTAAACATGCCAATACAGATGTGATGGTAGTTTCTACATCAAAATTATCCATTGCGACAATTAAAACACAGACGCAGAAAATCATAATGTAGCAACAAAAGAAACTCATAATCTGATTGACGGTTTCTTCTTCCACCAATCGATGGTTTAATGTAATCGCACTGACTTGCTGAGGATGTAACAATCGCTGAATATCCAGCTTGATTTTTTTAAACATGATGAGAATGCGCGATACTTTTACACCGCCACCGGTCGAACCTGCACTGGCTCCAATTACCATCAACGATAATAAAATGGCTTTGGAAAAAGTAGGCCATAGATTAAAATCGGCACTGGAATAGCCCGTTGTGGTAATGATGGACGCAACTTGAAACGATCCATATCGAAGGCTTTCACCGATCGATGTATACATAGGATAAATATTGATCATTATACAGAGAATGGAAATGAATACAATGCCAAGATATACACGCATTTCTTCATCTTTATAGACTTGTTTAAAATCTTTGATCAACAAAAAATAATATAGATTGAAATTGATGCCGAATAACAACATAAATACAGTAATCACGGCTTCAAAATATGCATTGTCATAAAAACCAATGCTTAGATTTTTAATCGCAAATCCACCGGTTCCTGCCGTACCAAACGTATTGACCAACGAATCAAACAAAGGCATGCCGCCAAACAACAGAAACACCACTTCGATGATGGATAATGCCATATACAAAGAATATAAAATCATGGCGCTTTTTTTCAGACGCGGCACCAATTTGCCAATCGTAGGACCGGGGACTTCTGCGCGCATCACATGCATGGTACGCTCGTTGCTTTTAGGAAGTAGGGCAAGGATGAACACCAGCACGCCCATACCACCGATCCAATGGGTAAAACTGCGCCAAAACAACAATCCATAAGACAAAGCCTCTACACCATTTAAAATGGAAGAGCCGGTTGTTGTAAAACCGGAAACCGTTTCAAAGAAACAATCGATATAATTGGGAATCTCTTGAGAAAAGTAAAAGGGCAGGGCACCGATCATAGAAACCAACAGCCATGACAAACCAACAGCGATCAATCCATCTTTTGCAAAATAGGAATGCTGTTTCGCATGGATATTCATCAATGGGATACTTAACACAAGACACAGTATGATCGTGACAAAAAACGACATCCAACAAGTTTCACGATAAAGCAAAGAGACGCCAAGTGGTAATAACATCAATGCCTCCATCGTAAACAACACATAGCCAACCAAATTGAGAATGATGCGCCAATTCATGCGCCGCATCAATTTATGCCAAGACATCGTTAATATCTCCCAATCCTGCAATACTGCTAATAACGATAACTGTATCACCACTGTTTACAACAGAATCGCCGTTTGCGACTTTGGGCATTCCCTTATGTGTAATGCATGCGATCAATATGCCATGTTTGAATCGAATATCTTTTAAAGCGGTCTGCAAGAATTTACAATTTCCTTTGACACGGAATTCCAGTATTTCAATCTTTCCCTCGTATATGCGCATCAAAGACTCTACATTGCTGCCAAGCGAATTTTGACGGGCACGTACATACTGTACGATTTGATCTGCTGTGATATTTTTTGGCGTGATGATATTGTTAAGACCAAGTTTTTCCAACAGAAATCCAAGAGAGATACGGTTGACTTTCGGAATGGTCGTTTTTACGCCATGACTTCCGGCAAACATACTGATGATGATATTTTCTTCATCATTGTCGGTTAAAGCAATAAAGGCATCCTGTTCTTCCAAAGATTCGCTCAGCAATAATTCATGATCGGTTCCATCACCTTCGATAATGCAAGCATCCGGAAATTTCTCACTCAACTGTAAACATTTTTCACGATTTTTTCAATGATTTTAATATGCATGCCCATATCCAATAAAGAAAGTGTTAAATAAAAAGCAATACGACCGCCTCCCACAATCATGACGTCTTTTACTTTTTGGGTAATGATGCCAATGGAAGATAAAAATTTGCGGATATCTTTCGGTGAACCAGTTAAAGAAACACGATCGCCTTCTAAAATCACCGTCTGCCCGGTCGGGATGAATACATCATCACCACGTTGAACGACACAAAACAGTACGTTCAAACGCTTGCGCTTGTAATACAAAGTAAACATCGGTTTTCCAATCAACGGATTGCCCTCTTTGATTTTTATATCTACAAGTTCCACTCTGCTTTTGGCAAAGGAACGCAATCGTAAATCGCTTGGAAAACGAAGTGCGCGTGATATCTCACGGGTCGCTGCCATTTCAGGATTGATATGCATACTTAATCCCAAGTCTTCTTTTAAAATGCAAGACTTTGGATATATTCTGGATTGCGGATACGGGCGATCGTTCGCTGTGCGCCCATTTTTTTCGCAATCATGCAGCACAACAGATTCATTTCATCCGCACTGGTTGCCGCAATCAAAAGATCTGCCTGATTTACTCCGGCAGCCATCTGTATGTCATAATTGGCGCCATTGCCTTGAATGCCAACCACATCCAAAAGATTTAAGGTGTTGTTCAGCACTTTTTGTTTTTCTTCTATGATGGTCACATCATGTCCTTCTTTGTCCAGCTGCATGGCTAGCGCAAATCCGACTTTTCCATCTCCGACGATGACGATTTTCATATGTATCCCTCTTTACATTGTTTACGTCTTCAACTTCTGTATTTTAACATGTTTTCTTGGATTTTCCATAGACAAGTACCGGTTTTGTAATTTTCATATGGATGTGCTGTAAGTGTTTTTAAGAATTTCATTTCCATTTGTAATCAGATATGATAAGTTAATCAAAAATAATGGTAAAAATACAAAATTATGCTACAATATAAGCAACGTCAATCAGGAGGGGTAACATGGATTATACAGCGCTCGTCGTTGCGGCAGGGAGTGGTTCAAGAGTGAATCTTGGCTATAATAAACTGCTCTATACATTTGAAAACGGAAAAACGATTCTGGAAGAAACACTGCGTGTGTTTATGGAAGATGCACAATGTCGACAGATTGTTGTGGTAGCCAACAGCGATGACAAAGAAACGTTTATCAAATTGTGCGGATGTGGAAAAGTCGTTTTTGCTTATGGTGGTGAAACGCGCCAACAATCGGTTTACAATGGCTTAAAAGCAGTCAAAGAAGATGTTGTTTTGATTCATGACGGCGCCAGACCATGGCTTCCCAAAGCATGCATCGATGAGCTTTTGGAAAATTTAAAAGAACATCCGGCATGTCTGTTATGTGTGCCGGTAAAGGACACGATCAAAGAAGTTAAGGATGGATATGTGGTTTCAACGTATCGTCGTGATACGCTTAAACAAGCACAGACACCACAGGGGTTTGATACCAATTTCATCATTCATTGTTATGAAAAAGCAATGCGTTTGGGTATTCAGGCAACGGATGATGCACAGATCGTAGAAGAATGCAGTGATATTGCGGTGCGTGCAGTGAATGGAAGCTATGCGAATATCAAAGTTACGACGATGGAGGATTTGAAAGGAAAATAGGGAAGAAGGATGAACATGAAGGTCTTGCTGACAACGCTGAATGCGAAATATATTCATAAAAACTTGGCTTTGCGCTGGATCTTTCAAGCGCGTCCAAATGATTGTCATGTTCAACTTCATGAATATACATTAAAAGATGATGAAAATCGAATTGTTTTGGAATTGGTAGAAGGTGATTATGACCTGATTTGTTTCAGCGTCTATATTTGGAATATTGATCCGATTTTATCGATTGTAGCCAAATGCCGATCATGTGGACTGACATGCAAGATATTGGCTGGAGGACCGGAGGTCAGCTATGAATCGTCAGATCTTTTGGAAAGAGGATTTGATGCGTTGTCTTTGGGAGAAGGGGAAGAGAGCGTATGGGAATATGCGCACATGCTAATAAAGAAACAATCGTATGAAATCAGTGGTGTGATGACCAAAGAACACCCCAATCAGACGTTAAGAAAAACATCACTGGCTTTTTTGGAAACGTTGGACGATCCGTATTTTATGGACATGGACAAAGAGGATATGGGGCAGCGTTATTTGTATTTGGAAACAAGCAGGGGATGTCCTTATGGCTGTGAATACTGTTTGTCGTCAACGGATCGATCGCTGCGTATGTTTTCATTGCCTTATGTGCTGATATTGTTAGAAAAACTGTCCAAAAGTGAGGTAAAGCAAGTAAAGCTATTGGATCGTACCTTCAACGCAGATCCCAATCGTGCGCTTCAAATTGCTCGTTTTATGAATGAACATTGTAAAAAGCAGATTTTTCAGTTTGAAGTTGTCGCAGAGACTTTATCAGAAGAATTGCTTGTATTTTTCGAAACAGAAGCAGATCCAAAACGATTTCGTTTTGAAATCGGTGTGCAGTCCTTTCATGAACCGACATTAAAAGCGGTTGGAAGAATACAAAACAATGCGCGTTTACAAGAAGTGATCACACGGCTTTCAAACGCCAATGTCGTACTGCATGTAGATTTGATTGCCGGTTTGCCTTATGAAGACAAAAGGACGTTTCAGCATTCTTTTGACACATTGTTTGCCTTAGGCGCCAGTGAATTACAGCTTGGTATTCTAAAAGTCTTGAAGGGAACGGCTTTAAAAAAGAAACAGGAAGATTTTGGTTTTGTTTATGATGAACATGCCCCTTATGCAATACGCAAAACAAACTGGCTGGATACCCTTGAACTATCATCCATAGAACAATGTGCAACGGCGGTTGAAAAATATTGGAATAAAGGTGCTTGTCGCTTTACGATTCAAACAATGCTTGCGAAAGGCTGGTGTGACAGTGCGTTTGTTTTATTTGAACGATTGGGTGAGGCATATGCAAAATTACCACGACCGTATGCTCCACAACATTTTTATCAAGCGTTTGTCACAGTTTTTAAAGAATTGGATGCACATCATTTGATTTCTTGTTTGAATATGGATTATTATCGCAATAAGAAACAGCGACCACCGCATTTTCATGAGGATAAATGCACCAAGAAAGAGCGTACAAAAATAAAAGAATTGGCAAAAGCATTTGGCATTGCTTCTTTTGATTTGGATCATTATGCGGATATGGTTTATGGTTATGATTCCCATCAATACGGATTTTTGCTTATCATCTATCCGCATCACGAACAGATAGGAAAAAGATGGTTCGTCAATGAATCGATTACAGAAATAAAGGAGTGGAAGGAATGAAACAACTGATGATTGCGACAAGCAACGTACATAAAGTAAATGAATTTGAGGCATTGCTAAAGCCACTGGGATATGAAGTGAAAAGTCTTTTGGATCTTGCAGAACCGCTTGAAATTGAAGAAAACGGTAGCACATTTGAAGAAAATGCGCTGATAAAGGCAAGCGCAGTTCACAAGATTGTCAAAATGCCGGTCATTGCGGATGATTCCGGTCTATGTGTCAATGCGATGGATGGCGCTCCGGGTATTTACAGCGCGCGTTTTATGGGATATGATACAGATTACGATATCAAAAATAGAGAAATATTAGCGCAAGTACAAAATTCAGAAGATAAAGGCGCCCAATTTGTATGTGCCATTGCGTATGTGGAATCAGAAACATTACAACATGTGTTTACAGGCGTTGTGGAAGGGAAAATCCATGATCAGATTTTGGGAGAACATGGATTTGGCTATGATCCGATTTTTTATTATCCGCCGTTTCACACAACATTGGCCAATGTTTCAGAGTCATTAAAAAATGAGGTATCGCATCGAAGTAGGGCATGCGCAAAACTGATTGCTTATTTGGAGGATCAATAATATGATCCATATTGTATTGTACGAACCGGAAATACCACAAAATACCGGTAACATCATGCGTACTTGTATGGCCACAAATACAGCTTTGCACTTGATCAAGCCATTGGGTTTTCAACTGGATGAAAAGCATCTGCGCCGCAGCGCCATGGATTATATCAAAGATGTTTCTTATCAACTTTATGAAGACTGGGAAGATTTCATAACTCGGCATCCAAGTGAAAATTATTATTTTATGACACGCTATGCAAAACAAGCACCTTCCGATATTCATTTCGATGCATGTCAAGGCGATATTTATTTGATTTTGGGAAAAGAAAGCACAGGTATTCCTGCGCATATTTTATCCAAGCATTTGGATCACTGTATGCGTTTGCCAATGGTAGAAAACGCACGATCGCTCAATCTTTCCAATTGTGCGGCGATTATCGTATACGAAGTCGAACGGCAGTTACAATATCCTGGACTTTCCAAAGTGGAAGTGATCAAAGGAGAGGATTGGCTGTGTCAATAATTGCACGGATGGATCATTGGGTAGATACGAAAGAAAAGCGATATGCTTTGTTTTGTATCATCACATTGATTGTAGGTTGTATCCTTTTACTTCCGTATTTGATTTTGGCCATATCCATTTTAAATGTACATCAATATGAAGATCTGTTTGCGCTCATTTATGATTCGTGGTTCATGCCTTATACGTTTGTGTCCAGAATGATCGTATCCATCCAATCCCTCACAACCGCAAATTTAAAATCTATTTTTCTGGTAATTGTGCAGTCGATATCTGTTTTTGAAATGATCACACTTGCGGCTTGGATCGTTTTGTTGACAAGGGAAGAGATGAAGTGGATCAAGCGAATGATCATTGTGTTCATGATCGCATGTATACCACTAGGGATCGCCGCATTTTATACCGGCATGCATTCTTGGAGCGTATATGAACTCATCGCTGTATTGCATATGGTTGCGATTGGTATGGGAGCGGTGTCGGTTTTTATGTTGATAGGAATGATTGTTATGCTGGTGGGTTATTATTTTCCAAAGTATGGAAAGGCATTGCAATATCATGTTGTGGAAGTAAAAGAAGATGAGTAAAGGACGATAGATATGTGGAAAAAAGAAAAA
>Ga0224742_10277_pt1 | contig 13098 bp, 12 predicted proteins | sample LIM_E_Water_Neg_FD_161631 | JGI IMG/M metagenome (GOLD analysis project Ga0224742, IMG submission 161631) | Enriched cells from gastrointestinal tract of the lab mouse from Pacific Northwest National Laboratory (PNNL), Richland, Washington... | ecosystem: Host-associated > Mammals > Digestive...
ATAGCCCTGTCGTAGATATCCCCGGCAATCACTACCGCGTCCACACTATTGGCCTTAGCCATGCCTGCAATCTGCTCCAGTATAAACTTCTGATCCTCCAGCATGGAAAAATCATTGACGATCTTCCCTATATGCAAATCTGCAATGTGCAAAAACCTCATACCGGCTCTCCCATTTTATTAAACCATGCATCTCCGTTGGTCAAAAGATAATCCTCCCCGGTCAGGACGGCCCGGCAGAAGTCCTCTATGGAATGCAGCTTCCTCTTAAACGCCATGCCGCCCCCCAGAAGTCTGACCGTATGCACATCTGACCCGGCGGTCATAAGCAGCTTATGCTCTTTTGCATAGGCAATGGCCTGCCTGTCAAACTCCGGGTCAATATGCCCCGTGCTCAAGTGGGACGAATGGGTGGCATTTATCCCCTCCACCCCGTCCACATCTCCGGGAAAAAGCCGGATTTCCGGTATATATCCTGCTTTTCTGAAGGGATGGGCATGAATGACCATCCCCCCTGCTTCGTGAATCATATGATACTGCTCTTTTATGGTCGCATCCTTGATCTGCGGGTGGGACAAGAGCCACTTTTTGTCCACGCCGTAAATCAGAAACTCCGTCCCCTGGTAACAGGATTCGTAGCCGAAAAACACGTCAAGGCCAATCTCCTGTCCCTGTCTTTCTGCCTCCTCATATCCGGTACAGAAGCGGCGGATCCACTGCTCCCATGGAAGGGAGGCGTCGATACAGGTGTTGCCGTACCAGTTGTGGTTCGTAATGATGATGCCCGTATATCCGGCATCCTTCGCCGCCCGGGCCATTTCCTTTCCCGTACTGCGGGCGCACGCGCTGCTTTCGCTGGTGTGCATGTGGGTCTCATATAAATAAGGATAATCTTTCCTAAACATTTTTCCATTCCTCTTTTCCTTAAACAGAATACCTGTGGTGATTTAGTAGGATTTTAACATAAAAAAATTATTGATACAAGCCAAAGCCCGGACAGCAGTCTTGGAGCGTGTTTGAAACATGCTCTGGGGCTGTGGAAAGGAAGCCTTGCCAATACCGGAAATTTCTGTATAATAGAAACTGCAATACACTAAAAACAGCTTTCCCAGACAACAGGCAGACTATTTTGAAAGGACTTATAAATGATTCACACGATTGTTTTTGACATGGACGGCGTCCTGATCAACACCGAAGCTCTTCTTTTAAAAATCTGGAAGGAAGTTGCAAAGGAAAATGACATCAAAGATATCGAAAGCACGTTAAAGCTGTGCATCGGCATAACCAACAACGAGACGGAGGCGGTCTTTGCCAGAATATACGGAAAGGATTTTCCCTATCAGAAATACAAGGCGGCGGCCTCGGAAATGTACTGCGCCCAGATCCAAAAGGACGGACTTCCCGTAAAGCCGGGGGTCTATGAATTATTTGGTTTTTTAAAGGAAAACGGCTGGCAGATCGGCCTGGCTTCCTCCACAAGAGAGGCGGTCGTCCGCAGCGAAATGGAAAGCATCGGGCTGCTTGATTATTTTCATGTGGTGGTATGCGGGGATATGGTACCCCGCAGCAAACCAAACCCGGACATTTATCTGAAAGCCTGTGAACTGCTGAACGTCTCTCCCGGCTGCTGTTATGCAGTGGAGGACTCCCCTAACGGCATCCGCGCCGCTTCCGAGGCAGGGATGAAGTCAATCATGGTTCCCGACCTGATCGAGCCGGACTTGGAACTGCAAAAGCTTTTTTACAAGAAATTTGCAAGCCTGTTGGAGGTGCTTGAATTTTTGCGAAAAGCATAAGAACGCTTGTGACAGCAAAACCGGCCGCAAATGCGGCCGGAAAATTTTCTCTATGTAATATCTCATTCCTTTTCCCATATAACAGTCAGTTTATCATTTCTGAAAACAAACCCATAATAAACGCCTGAAACAGGCTTGCGGCTCCAGTATACAGTCTGGCCCCTGCTTTCTTTGTATAAGTCCTCCCCCAGGATATCCACAATATCACTGGCAGACATGCCTGTCACAAATTTCTCGTTCCGGCTGCTTCCGCTTTTGATACATGCCTTGCACATTTTTCCGTTTTCGTCAAAAAACAGGCGGTATCTTCCTCTTTCGATATCTACATATTCCTCCACTGCATCCGGGAAACTGCCGGACCTCCTGCCCCAGGAATACTGCACGCCGCTTTTTTGCAAAAGTTTATCTACTTTTTGTACCTTCATTCCAAAGGCGCACTGGTTGACTACCTTCTGTCCGTCCTGCGCTCTGTCGCTTATACAGTCCTGCCAGATGGCATCGACGACCGAGAAGGATGCGTCCGTCCTTCTCTCACTCATTTCAATCAGATATACTCCGCCCGCCAGCAGCAGAATGACTACTGCCGCAAATAAAATATTATACCCCATATCTCCTTCAACAAACTTCAAAAATTTCCCATTCATTCAATTATACTTCCCGTTACAGGCTGCGCCGCCCCTTCATTTTAATGGTGCGCCTTTATGGCATTAAGTATAATTGTTTTATTGCCCTAATTTTTATTTTTGTCAAAAACACGCAGTGAAATGTCAAAATTACTCCATGCTTAAAATTATCATGATTGAAAAGACCTGATTTTCCGTTTCTATCAGCACTTCACCGTTATATTTTTCCGCCACCTTCTGGATCGAGCCGACGCCGTACCCATGACCGGCGCTGTCCCTTTTGGTTGACAAAAATCCCCCCGTTTTGTTTCTTTTCAGCTCCTGTTCATAGGGATTTTTGATAAGGATCACCAGAGAGCCTTTCTTGACTCCTATGGTTATCCGGACTGTCCTTTCATGATCCTGGCACTGTGCGGCGGCCGTGACTGCATTATCTAAAGCATTCCCTAAAACCACCCCAAGATCGCACTGGTCTATGGGAAGTGTTTCAGGGATAAAAATTTTTAGCTCAAACCCAATTCCCTGCTCTTTTGCCGCTGCATATTTAAAATTGATCAGTGCATCCACGGTGCTGTTTCCGCTTTGGGAAACGCTTTCGCCTACATCCATATGGCTGATGATCTTTTCCAGACTTTCCAGCACACTTTCCCGCTTTCCATGCTCCAGTTCATCCCTAAGCACAATCAGTTTGTTGATGGCGTCATGTTTCTCCGCACGGAATTCTTCTAAAATGCGTTTCTGCTGGCGGGTATTGCCTGCAATCATATCCATCTGCTGGGCATAGGCGATTTTCTCTTTTTCCAGTGCATAATTCTCTGAAAGCCGGGTATAAATTGCCAGGAACACGATATTTAGCATTAGCAGAATGCTGCATGTTATCATAGATGAAAAATTTTTCCCGCTGTTCTCTGCCAGATTGAATTCATGGATCGCAACATAAATGCTTCCAGCCGGCACAAACAAAAAGGAAAGATAATACAGGGTGGGGATACTGGCATACTCTTTTCTTTTCCAGAACTGGGCCAGAATTTCCACCAGAATGATCATGATGATCTTCGACACCACAGAACCAAGCATGTATATCCCATGGTATCCTTCCAGCGTCATTTTCAGCAGGAAAAATGAAATCATTTCCACAATTGCCCAGACCACCTGAAGCACAAAGATATAAAACATTTTGATTCTACCCGCACGCTGGTATCCGCTGACAGAAACGGCAAGGATCAGCAGGACATTCACTATCAAAATATATACCACCAGGGCACTGTTCATTTTGTATTCGGTAAAAAACTGAAAAACCGCCAGCACTGTCCACAGCAGGACTGTCTGCATCTTATGCCTTTTCTTTTCAAAAAAAATCTCCAAAAATTTCTTTATTATCCAGAGCGTCCCGGCTGTCACGGTAACACATAAAATGATCCTGCCCAAGTTAAACATTGATTTCCCTCTCTAACAGCCTTGCATATTCCCTGCTGAAATTTTTCTGCCTGTCCTCGCTGATCGTAAGCTTCATTCCGTTTACCAGCGTGACCTGTGATTTTGTCCGGGACTTTATGAGGTGGTAGTTTACAAGATAAGACTGATGGATTCGCAAAAAAGGGACCTTGCCCTCCGACAGCTTTTCTTCCACCTCCGACAGCTTCCCATTAAAAGTCTCTGTATTTCCGTCGTACAAATTCACTTTTATCTGCCGCCCCACGCTCTCAAAATACAGGATTTCACTACATGGTATCTTAAACTCCTCGCTCTTGTAGCGAAAAGTAAAATAAAACTTTTTACTGCATATTTTCCTGTGCGCTTCCATAAATGTATCGGAAAAATACCCTTTGTCAATTGGTTTCCTGATAAAGGCAAACACGTCAAGCCTAAATAGATCCATCAAATATTTGTCATACCCTGATACAAATATAATCAGCATATTCTCATCGCTCTTTCTAATGTTCCCGGCGGCAGTGATTCCGTTTTCATCTTTCATCTGAATGTCCAGATACAATAAATCATACCTTGCGCCTTCCTGTATACTCCGCTCCAGGGTACTGCCGTCATAGAACACCTCAATATCCACCGCAATCCCTTCCTGGCCGCACAATGCAAGAAGCATACTCTCTATCTGCCCGGTTATTACTTTTTCATCATCGCAAACAGCTATCTTCAACATTCTGTTTTCTATCCTTTTATATTTTTACAGGGCCACCCAGAATCTTTTCATATATTTCTTAAGTTCCGGAGACCACACCGTTTTTTCATACACCCCTCCATTGGCGCGTATGGTCTTCTCGCTTCCAATATTTTCTTCATCGCAGGTGATCATCACCTTATCAAGCCCGGCTTCCCTGCAGTTGATGAGATTTAACCGCAGCATCTCCTTTGCATATCCCTTACGCCTCTCGCAGGGCCTGACGCAGTAGCCGATATGTCCTCCCCACAAGCCTAAAACAGGATGGTCAATGTGATGGCGGAACTCTATGATCCCTACAATTTTTCTATCCTTTTCCCTGACTGCTATGTAAATGTCCGAATCCACCAGCCCGCCGGGGCAGGTCTGTGCATCCCGCATAGATTCCGTAAACTGGATCCACTTCTGGGCACTCTGGCAGTCTCTAAGGTTCCCGGCGCCTCCCATATCTTCCTCTTTATTATGAATCAGAAACTCCCGGCGGAACTTCATAATGTCTCCCGCATAATCCATGGATGGCCTGACCAGTTTAATCTGCTCCTTTATTATTTCACCGCTCACTCTTAATACTCCTTTTTGCTTTGTACAAAATATTACTAATAATTGTAACAGACAACCTCCCCAGTGTCACCCCGAATTATAATATTTCAGAAAAACGCCCTGTTCTGTCATTAGAAAAATAAAATTGCGAATATCTCTGGTAAATACGGTTTCTTTATGTTAAAATGGGAACGATTTTCTGCACCAGTTATGCAATTACATTATATTTATATAAAGAAAATGTCTGAAAAATCGCTGCCGCGTGCCAGCTTATTGTAATAAAAGGAGTATAAAATGAAAAAGTTTCACAATTTAAAACAGAAAATCATTTTTTATGTCATGTCGGTGTCCATTCTTCTTGCCATACTGATTACCATAATCATGTCCGCTGGCAGTATCCGTTCCACTAATTCCCTGCAACTGGAAAATTTACAGGTCACCGCACGGATTGCATCACAGAATATCAGTTCCAATCTGCATCTGCTCACGGAACGCATGTACAATCTTTCCACTGCCCAGGTACTTTCAGATTTGGACAGTTCCGAAGCTGATAGGCAGGCCCTTTTAGATGACGCCAAACTTCAGATAGAGTTTGTCTGGCTTGCCGCATATGACTTATCTGGTCAAAAAATATATGGGGATGCCGCAGCCCCCGTTTCCATCTCCAACACGGATTACTATTCCTATCTGACCCAGACCAATAACACTGTGATTGGCGAACCTCATTATGAAAACGATAATTTACAGCTCTGCGTTGGCTCGCCCCTTAAACATAGCGATGAGATAACCGGGTATCTTATAGGGAGTTATAAATACGATCTTTTAAACGATGTTTTAAGCATGTTGATAATGGGAGATTCCGGCAGTGCCTGTATTGTAAATAAGGACGGAGTCATTATCGGCGACCGGAATTTTCAGAATATTATAGATAAAAAGAATATTTACGACACCTATCCTTCCTCTAAAAACCGGGAGGTATTTGACAAAGTCCTGTCTTTCCAGACAGACGCCGGAATGGTTTCTTTCCGGCATATAAAACATTATATAGGCTATGCCCCCATTCCCGGTACCAATTGGGCGCTTATGATATATGCCCCCCAGCATGAGTTTATGAACACTGTACTTATTTCGCTACTGCTGACTATATTGTTGTCCGTGCTGCTTCTTGTTATCGCGGCAGGCATCATCATACCGGTTGCCCAAAAAATGTCCTTCTCACTTTCGCTGGCCACCAGACGGCTCCAGGCCCTTGCCGACGGAAACCTGACGGATGAGGTCATACTCTCTGAAAATAACGACGAAACAAGTATTCTCACAGATGCTCTGTCCAAGACTGTTAAAAGCTTAAACAACTACATACAAAACATCCAGACCAGCCTTGGCTCTCTTGCATCCGGAGATTACACCATTGATATACCGGATAATTTCCACGGAGATTTTTCCTCCATCAGGGATTCTCTTTGCCACATTACGCAGTCCCTTAACCAGACAATGATCCGCATGAACCAGTCTTCCCTGGAAGTAAACCAGAATTCCAGTGAGGTTTCTGACTATGCAGGTCAACTCCTTGACGGATCAGAAAACCAGGCTGTCGTCCTGAACCGGTTGGAGGAGAGCATGGCCGCCATCACTGTCTCCATTGAAAAAACCAGGGAAAATGCCATGCTGATTGAACAGTGCGCTCAAAGTGCCCACGAAAAGACAACTCTTGGCAGCGAATACATGCAGGTCATGCTCAACGCCATGTCCCATATTGATTCTTCCGTGGAAGAAATTTCTAAAATAAGCCTGCTGATCGAGGATATTTCCAGTCAGACTAACCTTGTGTCTTTAAATGCCTCCATAGAAGCAGCAAGAGCCGGGGAGGCCGGAAGGGGATTTGCCATTGTAGCTTCCGAGATCGGACATTTATCCAGCCAGACTGCCCAGGCCCTGCAACAGACAGCCGCAATCATCCAGAACTCTGCTAATGTGATTCAGGAAGGGCTTTCCACCGCCAGTCAGACAGCAGAGGCATTCCGACAGATTCAGCAGGTAACAGACCAGTATAAGGAAATTTCTGAAAAATTATCGGAAAATGTCAATGAACAAAACACTGTTGTATCCCATATCAGCGGCCAGCTATTGTCTTTAGGAGAAATTGCCGATAATAACAAAAAGCTGGCAGATAAAGCCAGCAAGACGGCTTCCGATTCCCTTGCGCAGTCTGAAAGCCTGAAAAATTATGTTGCCCAGGTAAAAACAAACGCTGTCCTGCTTCGCTAGAGCATATTTGAAAATTGCTTTCCGGCAGCTCATTGTAAAAAATTAGTTAGGAGATCATACACATGAAAAATTATCTTTGCCTTACCCTGTTATTTCTCACCCTCATCCTTGGCGGATGCGGCTCTGCCGACAAAATGAAAGATGGTTTCTACACTGCGGAAATGTCAGATTTCTCCCATGGCTGGAAGGAATATCTGTGTATCATGGTAAAGGACGATACCATTGTCTACGCCGAATTCAATGCCAAAAATGCCAGCGGCTACATAAAAGCCTGGGACAATGCCTATATGGAAAACATGAATGCTTCCCAGGGAACCTATCCCAATGAATATACCCGTAGTTATGTGAGCAAACTGATAGAGGCCCAGACCTCCGGCACCATAGACACCGTGACCGGAGCCAGTTCTTCCGGAGCTAACTTCCGCAAATTGACTGAAGCAGTCATATCCCAGGCCAGAAAAGGCGAGCCGAATACGATCATTGTCGAATAACTATTCCATCCATATACCGTTTTCTTTATTTCATGACCTAACGGCAGCGGCAAAGGGGAACGCTATTTTTTCATGCGCCTTTTGCCGCTGCATTTTTCTACGGTTAGTTTAAAAACAGTGGTCTTGGGAATGACTGCCTTGTTGTAGGGAAAATCTTCCTCCCTATAATGCCGCATCAGAATATCCAGCGCCTGCTCTTTTTCATTTTCGGAAAGAATCTCCACTCTCCCCTGCCCAATGACGCTCTCGTAATTCATAGTACAGTTACCGTCCTCTAAGATTGTCACCAACTGGGTGGAGCAGTCCATCTCAAAGCTGGCTTTATTATTTTTCTTTATCAGCTCGTACTTCTTTCCTTCCTCCGCCCCATGGAAATACAGGACGATCTGCCCTTCTTCCACCTGCATGCCGAAATTAAGCGGCACAATATAGGGGTATTCCTCATCATGCAGTGCCAGACGGCACACTGCGCATCTTTCCATCACATCTACAATTTCCTCAAATTCCGTGATCTCCCTGTCTTTTCTTCTCATACTTTCCCTCTTTTCTATATTGTCTTTTGTCCCTCTAATACTATTTAAGGATGCATGGCAGCATGTTCCTTTTTAAGTTCTTCCATCAGCATATAGGCATTCCATTCTTTATTTGTATCTGTCAGCACTGCCTTGTATGGTATTTGGCCGCATTCGGGGTTGGCACGCAGCAGGGCAAGAAGCCCGTTAAGGCTCTTTTCGCTGAGCCCGGCAAATACAATCATCTGCCCTGTAAGTTCCTGATTTGGCATGGCCGCCGGAACAGCCGGAATGTTGTCCTTATCCAGCAGCATTTTCATGGGAAGCATGTACTCCTCTTTTCCTACACACCGTCCCCCGGCCTGCATCAGAAATAATGCCGTCTGCACAGCCCTAAGCTGGGGGCCTTCCTTAAAGTTGAACAGCAAGACGGCTCCTTCTGTTTTCATGGGGCGGCAGTTTTTTGTTTCAGACTGTTTCATATTGTAAAATTACCTCCTTTGTTTATAGGATAAACGGTAAAGCACGCTTTGCGAGACAGCTTATTGTGATCAAAGGCAGGACAAACTCCTGCCTTTGATCACAATAAGCTGCCCTGCAAAGTCCAGAGCGTTTCCGCTATTCAGAATCATTATTTTTCTTAAATATCAGAAATGCGCCTATCCCAAGGGCCGCACTGCCGAGAACAATCAATGCGATAATTCCCGCTGCCTTGCCAGGCTCCCTGGCAGGCAGTTCTTCTTTTGCCTGCGCCATGGCCGCGGCTTCCTGTGTCTTTACTTCCTCCAGCGCTTCTTCCTTTTCGTCCACACGTCCTTCCATGGTTTCTGCGCTTAAGATAATCACATAGTCAGAGGCATGTCCAAACGCAAAGGCCGCCTGTCCCGTACTGCTTATCTGGGAAGCGCACATAAATTCAAATACATCTGCTTCCTCATTATAGTAGAACAGGTTTGCATATTCTGAAGGCTGTGCATTTTCCAGCTCCAGGGAAAGCACTGCTGTAAATCCAAATTCTCCGTCATGGGCCAAAGACATTTCCACATATCTCTCTCCACCAGCAAATATTTCCAGACGGCTTTTTGGTATCCTGCTGCTGCCTATTGTCACCTTCATATCCACATCCTGGGGAACATCGTCTTCTATGGTATTTCCGTAAATCGTCCAATTCACCCCGCCGCCCATGTTAAGAACCACTTCCATTCCCTGTTCTTTGATCTGCGTCAGCGTCTGGGAATAAAGCATGTTGGTTTTACTCATATCAATAGAAAGTGTATTCTTATCCTTTGCTGCTGTCTGGGGCTTTGGTGTAGGCGCCAATACGCTCACCCCTGCCGAACTGCTATTTCCCGGTTCTTTGTCCGGTTCCTGGGGTACGGTATTTTCCGGCGCTGCCGTAGCTGCCGCCGTAGGTTTTGCCGTATTACTGCCATGCTGTCCGTTTTCCCCAGCGTCTGGCTGGTGGCTGTCCTGGCTTTTATCTGCATCCGTATCTCCTGCCGGTTTAGAGACAGGCGCTGTAGTAGGTCTGGCTGTCGGAGCCGCCGTGGGTTTCGCCGTTGGCACCGCTGTTGGCTTTGCGGTAGGTGCTGCCGTTGGGGCCGCTGTGGGTTTCGCTGTAGGTACTGCCGTCGGCGCCGCTGTTGGCTTTGCTGTAGGTTTCGCTGTTGGCTTTGCCGTTGGGACCTCTGTAGGCTTTACCGTTGGCACCGCAGTGGGCTTTGCTTCTGGTTTTGCAGTTGGCGCCGCGGTAGGCTTTGCCGTTGGTTTTGCTGTTGGCGCCGCGGTGGGCTTTGCCGTCGGTTCATCTGCAGGCGCCGTGGTGGGCTTTGCTTCAGGCTTTTCCTCCGGGGGCCTGTCTGTAGGTACCGGCGTTGCTTTTCCATCCGGCTCTTCTGTGGGTTTATCTGCCGGTGCAGAAGTCGGTTCCGGCACAGGTGCGTCGGTAGGCTTTGACTCCGGTTTTTCCGTGGGCTTTGGAACAGGTTTCGCAGTCGGTGCCGCTGTAGGTTTCGCCGTAGGCTTTACCGTTGGTGCTGCTGTGGGTTTCGCCGTAGGTTTGGCCGTGGGTTTCGCAGTCGGTTTTGCAGTTGGCTGGGGTACCGGTACCGGACATGCACTGGAAGGCATGTCTTTATATACCGGGATCTTAAAAACAAATGTATTTTCAAGGGCTCCCGATTTTGTGTAGGCGTCCTTTACCTTTTTGGATTCCGAATAAGGGGCCCTGATATTCTGCATATATTGGTGGACAAACAGGGAGTTGTCGGTGTTGTCCACATCAAATTTTTGCAGGTAAAGGGTATCCTGCCCCCTCAAAATATAATCTTTTGAGATTATCTGCGCACCGCCTTTAAGTGCAGCATAGGGGGTATTCCATCCCTTCTCTTTTGCCTTTTTCAGCCCCGACACTATTACTTTTTCTACGATATCCCCCGATGCCCCTATGTTAAAATAATTATAATATCCTTCATATCCTTTATATTTGCCGGAAATCAGCGCAGATTCTCCCTTCCCCTGTTCCTGATAAACACGGCAGGCCAGATGAAAAGGGCTGACCTTAAGGGAAACCCCTATCTCATAAAAAGCTTCCGAATATTTCTTTCCTGCACCCGGCAGTGCACCGCTCATAAAGGTATCATCTAAAATATTCTGCACCGCACTCTTGGAATGGTAAGAGGGATTGTAGGTAAGCTGTTCAAACTGGAATATCCTTACCTCGTCAAAAAAGTTCCTCGGATCCAGATAATACTTAATGGCCGCCTCCGACGCATAGTCCCAGTTCGGGCTGTGATATTCCTTCCGGTATTCCTGCCCCATAGTGGTACTAATCAGACTTCTGTCCTTATAGCACTCCTCGCTGACCACCTTGTCCCAGCTAAGTCCTGTATTCTGGGGCACGAAGATCCAGTTTGGGTGCGCCCGCTTCAAGGCCCTTAACTTGTCCTGGTAAGAAGCCGGAAACATGGCTATCTCTTTTTCATTTATGCCTTCCGCAGCATACATTGTCTGGGGAAAATAGTTTTCTTCCCAATTTAAAAGCATCTCGTTGGAATAAGCAAGGTAACTCTTTTCTATGTATCCGCTATAAGAGCCGCCGCCGGACTCCAGGGCTGCCTTGAACCAGATATTATATTCTTCGTCCAGTTCCATGCCTTCAATTACCACTGTGGTTCCGGAAACAGCATTGACAACCGATTCCCCATTTGCATCGGGACTGCTTTTGACCCCATAGCTGTCGCACAGATACACGATTGCCATCAGCGTTTCCTTCCCGGCAATTTCAGCAAGGGCCTGCTTTGCTTCATTTATATATGCCTGCATCTCCAGATCTTCTTCCGCAGGCTCCTCTCCGTCAGGATCCTCCTCTTTGGAAATATCTTCCCCGTCCGTTTCTTCTTCAGCCTGATTTTCCCCGGAAGTATCCTCTGTGCTGTTTTCTCCTTCGTCAGGATCTTCCACCGAAGGATCCTCACCACTATCTTCTTCGGAGCTTTCGTCCTGCTCTTGTTCCTCCTGCGCCTGCCCGGGTTCCTCCTCCCCAAGATCCGCAGCCTCCAGATCCTCATCTTCCAGTTCCCCGCCGTCTTCCGGCGTTTCTTCCTTCTGGGATTCCACTGCCTTTTCCCCAGACTCTCCGACATCGGAAATCTCCGACGCCAATACACCAAAACCGGACTGGAACAATATCGCCATGCTTAATATAAAAACAAATACTTTTCTTCTTTTCATTGGTACACCTGTATCCTCATTAACACTCTTTTGGGAATTCAAAGACATTTATCGACATGTTATACCTTACTATATTCCCGAAATTATGTCAACAAGCGAATCACCAGTGATTCCAATTTTCAACATATCGGCCGGCCTGTGGGGATACTGGTTTTCCACTAATGAATCTCATTAAATTTTTCTCTCATGGTAAGGAGAATCTTCTTCTCCATCCGGCTGACCTGCACCTGGCTTATGCCCAGAACTTTGGCTACCTCTGTCTGGGTCTTTTCCTGATAATAACGCAGTTTGATCAGCTTCTGCTCCTTCTGGGGCAGGCCGTTTATAAGCTGGTGCACTACAAGGTGGTTTAAAACCGTTTCCTGTTCATTGGCCTTTTCGTCTGCGATCTGGTCTATCATAAATATTTCATTGCCGTCATTCTGGTAGACAGACTTATAAATGGACTCCACCTGCACATTGGCTTCCATGGCCAGCACCACTTCCTCCACGGTAAGGGCCGCCTCGCTGGCAACCTCCTCAAGCGTAGGCTCCCGGTTCTTCTCATTGCCAAGACGCTCCCTGGCATACTTCACTTTCATACCGTTTTCCTTGAGGGTGCGGGACACCTTCACCATGCCGTCATCCCGCAAAAACCGCTTGATCTCCCCCGTTATGAGGGGAACCGCGTAGGTGGAAAATTTCACGTCATAGCTTGTATTAAATTTATCTATGGATTTGATCAGTCCGATAACGCCGATCTGGAACAAATCTTCCGTCTCATAACCTCTCCCGGAAAACCGTTTCACAATATGGCGTACCAGCCCTAAATTCTGCTCAATCAGTACTTCTCTTGCTTCTTTTTCTCCTGCCTGTGCCCTCTCGATTAGTACTGCGTTCTCTGCCATGGTTCATTCCTCTTGCCTAAGCCACGAGGTAGTTCCCAGCTTTTTCTTCATCAGCACCACCGTGCCGCATCCCGGCT
>Ga0224742_10283_pt1 | contig 13054 bp, 4 predicted proteins | sample LIM_E_Water_Neg_FD_161631 | JGI IMG/M metagenome (GOLD analysis project Ga0224742, IMG submission 161631) | Enriched cells from gastrointestinal tract of the lab mouse from Pacific Northwest National Laboratory (PNNL), Richland, Washington... | ecosystem: Host-associated > Mammals > Digestive...
TCAACTATAGGACTTTAAAGCCGGAAAAAGATGGTCTTTTCTGTGAGAAGATTTTTGGTCCAAGCAAGGATTGGGAGTGTCATTGCGGTAAATATAAGAAAATCCGTTACAAAGGTGTGGTCTGTGACCGATGCGGTGTTGAGGTAACAAAAGCAAGTGTTCGCCGTGAACGTATGGGACACATTGAACTGGCTGCACCGGTATCGCATATTTGGTATTTTAAGGGAATTCCTAGCCGTATGGGTCTGATTCTGGATGTATCACCGAGGAATCTGGAAAAAGTGCTCTATTTTGCATCTTATATTGTGCTTGAGACCCAAGACGGGATTGGGCTTAGCCAAAAGCAGATATTATCTGAGGCGGAATATCAGGAAGCAAAGAAGAACTATGGTGATATGTTCCGTGCTGGAATGGGTGCGGAGTCTATCATGGAGCTTTTGATGAGTATTGACTTGGAAGAAGAATCCTATGACCTGAAAGCAGAGTTAAAGGACTCTTCTGGCCAGAAGCGTGCCAGGATTATTAAGAGATTAGAGGTAATAGAAGCATTCCGCGAGTCGGCAAATAAGCCGGAGTGGATGATTTTAACTGTAATTCCTGTAATTCCTCCGGATTTGCGCCCAATGGTACAGTTGGATGGTGGACGTTTTGCTACCTCTGATATGAATGATCTGTATCGCCGTATTATTAATAGAAATAACCGTTTAAAGAGACTTCTTGAGCTTGGTGCACCTGATATTATTGTGCGCAATGAGAAAAGAATGCTTCAGGAGGCAGTAGACGCGTTAATTGACAACGGGCGCCGTGGCCGTCCAGTTACAGGTCCTGGAAACCGTGCATTAAAGTCCCTTTCTGATATGCTAAAGGGTAAGCAGGGACGTTTCCGCCAGAATCTTCTTGGAAAGCGTGTGGATTATTCCGGCCGTTCTGTTATCGTGGTAGGCCCAGAGCTTAAAATCTACCAGTGCGGCCTTCCAAAGGAGATGGCGATTGAGCTGTTTAAGCCATTTGTTATGAAGGAATTAGTTTCAGATGGGACAGCGCATAATATAAAGCAGGCAAAGAAGATGGTTGAGAAGCTTCAGCCAGAGGTCTGGGATGTCCTTGAGGATGTTATACGTGAGCATCCGGTTATGTTAAACCGTGCCCCTACACTTCACAGATTAGGAATCCAGGCATTTGAGCCTACTCTGGTTGAAGGTAAGGCGATTAAGCTTCATCCGCTGGTTTGTACTGCGTTTAACGCCGATTTCGACGGTGACCAGATGGCTGTCCATCTGCCGCTTTCTGTAGAAGCACAAGCGGAGTGCCGTTTCCTTTTGTTATCACCAAACAACCTTTTGAAGCCGTCAGACGGCGGTGTGGTTGCAGTTCCTTCGCAGGATATGGTGCTTGGTATTTATTATCTGACACAGGAAAGGCCGGGTTCACTTGGTGAGGGGAATTATTATAAGTCAGTCAATGAGGCAATTATTGCTTATGAAAATAAAGCGTTGACTCTACATTCAAAGATTAAAGTCCGCAGGAGCGGAATAAACAGCAGGGGAGAAAAGGAGAGCAGAATCGTAGAATCTACTCTGGGGCGTTTTGTATTTAATGAAATCCTGCCACAAGATTTAGGATTTGTGGACCGCAGTAAAGATGAAAATTTCTTAGTTCCGGAAGTAGATTTCCATGTTGGCAAAAAGCAGTTAAAGCAGATTCTGGAAAAATGCATTAATGCACATGGTGCAACAGGAACTGCTGAGACAATGGATAATATCAAAGCGCTCGGTTACAAGTATTCTACTCGTGCTGCAATGACGGTTTCTATTTCTGATATGACAGTGCCAGAGGCAAAGAAGCAAATCCTTGCGGATGCTGAGAAGACAGTGGAGACGATTTCACGTAAGTTCCACCGTGGCCTTCTGACAGAGGAAGAGCGCTATAAGGCAGTTATTAATACATGGAAAATTGCCGATGATCAGATTACAGACGCGCTTTTAACGGGACTTGATAAGTATAATAACATCTTTATGATGGCGGATTCCGGTGCCCGTGGTTCTGACAAGCAGATTAAGCAGCTTGCAGGAATGCGTGGTTTGATGGCAGATACATCGGGACGTACGATTGAACTTCCGATTAAGTCTAACTTCCGTGAGGGGCTTGATGTACTGGAGTATTTCATTTCTGCTCATGGTGCCCGCAAGGGACTTTCCGACACGGCGCTCCGTACAGCCGATTCTGGATACCTGACACGTCGTCTGGTTGATGTGTCTCAGGAATTGATTATCCGTGAGATTGACTGCTGCGCAGAAAGAGATTTTATTCCTGGTATGGAAATCACAGGATTTATGGATGGCAAGGAAATGATTGAGTCACTTGAGGAGCGTATTACAGGACGCTTTGCATGTGAGAGTATCTATGACGATGATGGTGACTTAATTGTTAAGGCAAATCACATGATTACGCCAAAGCGCGCAGCGCGCATTGTGAATACAAAGGCTGTCATTGATGCAGGCGACGCGGCGAAGGTGAAGATCCGCACAATTCTGACTTGTAAGTCACACATTGGTGTGTGTGCCAAGTGTTATGGTGCAAATATGGCGACAGGTGAGCCTGTTCAAGTAGGTGAGGCAGTTGGAATTATTGCAGCTCAGTCTATTGGTGAACCGGGTACACAGCTTACGATGCGTACGTTCCATACTGGCGGTGTAGCTGGTGATGATATTACACAGGGTCTTCCTCGTGTCGAGGAGCTTTTTGAGGCACGTAAGCCAAAGGGACTTGCGATTATCGCGGAGTTTGGTGGAACTGTTGCAATTAAGGATACAAAGAAAAAACGTGAAGTTATTGTTACAAATAAAGAAACCGGAGAGCAGAAAGCATATCTAATCCCATACGGCTCCAGAATTAAAGTATTGGAGGGACAGGAATTAGAGGCTGGTGATGAGCTGACAGAAGGTAGTGTAAATCCGCATGATATTCTCGCAATCAAGGGGGTACGCGCTGTCCAAGACTATATGATACGTGAAGTACAGCGTGTTTACCGTCTACAGGGCGTGGAGATTAATGATAAGCATATCGAAGTGATTGTCCGCCAGATGTTAAAGAAGATTCGTATTGAAAATAACGGAGATTCTGCATTCCTTCCAGGTGTTATGGTGGATGCACTAGAATATGAGGATGCTGTTGAGGCTCTTACCGCAGAGGAAAAAGAGCCGCCAGAAGGTAAACAGGTGATGCTTGGAATCACAAAAGCAGCTCTGGCAACAAATTCTTTCCTTTCCGCGGCTTCGTTCCAGGAGACTACAAAGGTTCTTACAGATGCAGCAATTAAGGGGAAGGTCGATCCGCTGGTTGGGCTGAAAGAAAATGTTATTATTGGTAAGCTGATTCCAGCTGGAACTGGTATGAAGTGTTACCGCTCTGTTCAGCTTGATACAGATGAGGCCGCAGAAGAGTTCTTAAGGCAGCGGGAAGCTGCAGCGAGCAGTTATCTAGATGGAGATGACAGGCTTCAGATAGAGGATGAACCGGAAGAAGCACTGGAGATTGAGGAGGAAGAAGTATACTCTACCTCAACAGAGGAGTAAAACTTTAAGTTAAGGATGAAGTGATACAATAGAAAGAGACATGAACATTCCAGTGGGATGTTTCTGTCTCTTTCTAAGTTATTCCTGAGATGCTTAGTGGGCAGTATTGCAAAGCAGAATATTCTAAGTTAGAGTTAGGAAGTGTTTCATTATATATAGAAGAAAGAGCATATTTTTATGGTTGTCTATTGCATAGATGAGAGGTATCCATTACAGGATTTTATGGAAATGGGATGTGGAGTGAATGGATACGGCACAAATTAACACAGTTTTGCCACAGTTTGACCGCTGTTCCACGGTATTTTATGGTTTTTTTGAAATTTTTTTTTGATAAAAATGTGACTTTATTGTAGCACAATTACCCATAAACAAAAAAACAAATACTTAGTTTTTGTGAAATATTGCGTAAAAGTTGGTTAATTATGTGTCAAATCGCAAAATTTCCCAATGGAGCAAAGAAAAGTTTGAAAAAAACAGCATTGACAAAATACAACAAATGGTGTAACTTATCTAGTATAAAATTATAAGGAGGCATAGCAATGAGGAAAAATGCAACAAAAATCGCAGCAATGATGTTATCATTAGCGCTCACAGTAACAAGCGTTAATATTCCTACAACATCTTCTGCAGCAGCTAAAGTGAAGCTTAGTGCTTCTAAAGCGACACTTTATGTTGGCGGTTCTTCTGCAAAGAAGACCAAGACACTTAAGGCAACTTTTAATGGGAAAAAAGTAAAAGCTACTTTTACATCTAGCAATTCTAAAGTAGCTAAGGTAGGTAAGAAAACTGGTAAAGTTACTGCTGTAAAGAAAGGTAGTGCAACAATCACTGCTAAGTATAAAGGTAAGAAAGCAACAGCTAAGATTACTGTAAAACAGTATGTAACAAAGGTAACTGCATCTCAGGATGTAGTAGAGTTAAAAGAGGGCGAGCATATCAACCTCAGCAAGATGATTACTGTTTCACCGGCAGGTGCTTCTAACAAGGCAGTTTCTTACAAGTCAGACGATAGTCTGGTAGCAGCTGTAAACAGCAAGGGGACAGTCCTTAAGGGTGTTAAGGAAGGTACAACAGCTATTACAGTTACAGCTAAGGACGGCAGCAAGAAGAAAACAACAGTAAGAGTTAATGTAACAAAGGGTGATGTTTCAACTAGTGATCCTTCTGCAGCTCCTTCTGATAAGGAAGCTAAGAATGTTGAGATTTCAGTAGAAAATCCATTCTCAGAGGAATACAAGAATACACTGTTGGTTGGAACAAACGCTCAGGTTAAGGTAAGAGTAACTGACGAAGATGGAAAGCCAGTTGCAAACAGAGAAGTTGTTCTGAGCTCTAAGACATTAGATGGTAAGACAACTGTTTACACAAACGCATTCAGAAACCTTTCTGATGCTGCAAAGAGAACAGATTCAAATGGTTATGTAACATTTGTATATGGTCTTAGTGTAACTCATGATCAGGCTGGTGATCCAATTGATGCTACAAGCAGTGAGTATGTATCAAGCTATAAGCTGACAGCATCTGTATCTAACAACGTTGAAGCTTCTGTAGATGTGAAGTTTGGTGCGTTAGATTCTGATAGCCTTACAAATGTTAATATTGTAAATGGTACTCAGGCAGGATATGTTCAGGCACCAACATCAGATGACGGTGGTATGAGCTTCAGCACATTGACAAAGGGTAGACTTGGAAGAAATAATGATGTAAATTATGTTTCTAGCCAGAAGGTTTCTCCTCAGGGAACTGCAAGCAATAAGGTAGGTATTGTTGCTGGTGTTCCTAGTCTTCTTCTGCCAGGTGCAGAGACAACAGAGGCATCTGATGTCAAGGAGACAGTAAGCTTTGATACAGGAAAATATTCCACATATACAACAAAGAACTGGGGCAAGGTAATTGATTCTGTAAAGGCTTCTAAATTACAGTATGCTACAGTAAACTTTGGTAAGTTGAGCTTATCTAAGTATACAAGATTTGTAGTGCAGGCATATATTGTAAATGACCCTGCAAATCCAACTGCTCCAGGTGGATTCAGGAAGATTGATATTATGGGCACAAATGCAGCAGCAGGTAGCTCATATACAGTAAGCGGTGAAAAGGTTTCTGGTGATTTTGCAGTACAGATTCCGATTGATGAAAAAGCAGACGGATATCTCTATGTAACAGCAGTAGTTGAGTCTAAAGGACAGGTTAATACAGATGTCAATGACGGATTTACTGTTAAGAATGTATTAGGTGTACACAGAAAAGGTGCTGTAGATAAGCAGACTGTTCCGTTGAAAGATGTTACGATTCAGTGGGAGCAGGATACAGAGGCAACATATACTCTTGAAAAAGAGGTTCCTGCAGGCGCAATTAGAGATGCATTAGATGCTAAGTATGCTGGTACAAATAAGGCATACACATATATCTATAAGGTTCCTGCTTTCCCTCGTACAGGTAATGCGATTATCACAGTACTGGATAGCACAAAGAAAGTAGTTGACTACTATGCAATCCCAACTGTAAATAAAGCAGATGCTTCATCTGTAACAGGTTATACAAACCAGAATGTACTTAGGGACACTGCAGCTGATTTACATCGTATTTCAAAGGACGAAGCTTTAAATCAGGTTGGTACTGTTACTTCTACAGCAACAGGTGTGGCTGAGGTTAATTCTGAGAAGTCTGGTGTTACACATGTAATTGGTACACTTACTTCTACAAACCCTAACATCAAGATTGATGCAACAAATGCAAAAGTTTATTCTTCTGTACATTGGAATCCAATCCCAGAAGCAGTAGCAGCTAAGACACATGCTAAGGGTGCTGCTTTAGTAGGTCAGCAGATCGTACTGAAAGCACAGCTTGCTGATCAGAATGGCAACCCAGTTTCACTGCGTGGTCAGTCAGTTGAGTTCTACTATGATGGTGACAAGATTCTTAAGACAGATGTAAATGTTGGTAAGGCTTCTGTAGTTAAGGTTGATACAGAGACAAATGAACTTGGTCAGGCTGAGTTAGTTCTTGTATCTGACAAAGCAATATCTGTAAATGGAATTTCTGCAAAGACAGGAACTCAGGGTTCTGGTTACCGCTTAGGTTATGCACTTGGTGGTCAGACAGTTACAGCGGATCATGTTGATTTATATTGGTTAGATGCTAACCTTTACTTTGAGCCAAATGCAAATACAACAGAGAAGATTAGCACTTCTGCTGCTGAGCCTGCAAAGATTACTACAGGTCATCCTGATATCAAGCCAGTTGTAGGTTCACATTGGGCATATGAAGTTAGAGCAGAAGGTGAGCTTGTACCAAGCTGTGGTTTAGCTGGATTTAATGCAAACGTTGCTATTTCTGGTCTGAATATTCAGACAACAGTTGGTACTGGCAGCGTAGGTACTGTATCAGATAATGCAAATGGTAAGGCAAATGTAACATCTACAAAGGCTGGTTCTACAAAGCTTGTAAATGTATTGGATAGAAACTCTCTTGGTAACGAGATTAAATTTACAGCAACAAATGGAATTGTTACAGAGGATATTCCTTATGTTGGTGTTGGTGTTACAACATTAGATAAGAAGTTTACTTTGGATATTGATTGGAATGCAGGTATTCCTACTGCTGATATCATTGTTCCAACTGGATACAAGGCTGATATCACAGAAGCTACTGCTAATGGTGTAAAGGTATATGTACAGGTACATGATGCAAATGGTAACGTATTAGTAAACAAAGATGTTAAGTTGAAAGTTACTGGTAGCAAGGGTGCTGTAGATGGTGCCGATACAGTTAGGACAAATGACTTAGGTATTGCAAGCTTTACTGTAAAACCTGCAGGTGGTGCAGTTTCCGGTGATGCTGCTACATTAGTAGCTGAGGCTGCTGATATTGCTGGAGTATTCTCAAGCAGTATTAAGTGGGTTGATGTAACTAGCTTACCAGCAGTTAAGGTTGAGAATGTTGTTTATGATTACAATGCTAAGACAATTAAGATGACATTTAACAGCAATGTTTATGCTCCTTCAATTGTAAAAGAGCAGTTCGAAGTATTGTATGGTGGCAAGAAGCAGCTTGTAACAGATATTGAGATTGGTAATAATTCAGTAACATTGAAGGTTCCAGGATTAGTATCTGTAGATTTACAGCACTTCTTCCAGGTAACAATTAATGAAGCTGTAAAGGATACTATCGAGTATAAGTTTGTATCCGTTGACGGTAAGTTCCTTGAAGTAGCAGACAAGGTAATTCAGTTTGATTCATTAGGTAGAGACGAAGCTACTAATGGTGGTATTTTTGACGGAACTACTGGTGAGATTCAGTAATATCGTAAGTACTACAAGAGATATAAATTAATTTGTATTTCGGAATAGTCTATATCTTATATGAGAACCTCCGCGGAGTGGGAAACCACTTCGTGGGGGTTCTTTTTTGTGATATAGGAAATTACGCCAAACGTAGTAGTAGGATACCAAAAAATTTGGGTATACCATTTAATTAACCAATAGGATATTCACAGGAAGTCGGAGAAAGACTTTTGTTATAGGTGAGTTTGTAATGCGTTATATCAGTGCGTCAGGCAGTAAAATGCCAACGGAGGAGTTACCACAAGGGATGGGAATAGTTGCATTAAAATAAAAAATTGGTCTTTAAGGAACTATCAAAGATTAAAGTGTCAGCTTCAATAGTGAGAATGAAGTGATTTTTATAATAAAGTAAATTGTTGTTTAATGGAAAACAATGGAAATATAGTGGATAGTTTGTGATAGTAGAAATACAAGCATTGTATATAAAAAGTTTATAAGTGTTTGTATAGTTACATTACACGATAAAAAAAGTAAAAAAAGTGGCAGAAAAGTGGCAAAAATATTATTTTAGGGCTTCAAAAAAGAGGCAAAAAGGTGTAGAATATATATATTATAAAGTGCCGTTGCATAGTTAGCATTTCGTTCAGGATGTGAATGGGATGTTGACATTTATTCCTCATTATAATTTACATAAGGAACAAACTAAAAACCGGTAGATTTCAGAAATTTTGAATCTGCCGGTTTTTTGTGTTAATAATTATAGATAAATTTTAAGAGCTGAAGTATTCCATAAAGATATCAGAAACGTCTTTTAGTTCTTCTGGATCAGTAATTCCAGTGAATTGTGGATTACCTTCTTCATCTTCTGAATATTCCAATATAATTAGGTTGTTTTCCTTATATTTTCCTATTTCCTCAATTGGAAGAGTTGCAATATATTCTTTTTGAAATTCTTCAATTTCAACATTTGCAATGACCTCGGCTTGAACAGTGATTCCGTCGCTGTCAGTAAAAGTAATTACCGCAACTTCATCTTCTTCTCCACCGAAAAAGAATTCTTTGTTTTTATTGTTCATTTTCGCCTCCTAGTGCTTGTTTTTTGATAAATAAATTTTATCATTAGGGCAGTCTTATGTCAATGATGTAGGGAATTTGACTTTCCCCATTTTTTGAAGAGGATACTCTGCAGTTATCCATAGGCAGAGGAGTTTCGCCAATTTTGCTCTGTGATTGCATGATTCTTCAGAAAACTCCAGATGGAACAACCGGGAATGCAGCCTCATCGCCAGACAACTAGCTTTGATAGAAGGTCTTTGCTTTGTAAGACTTCGATGGAATATGCGCCCCGAAGCATGTCTAAGCGGCATGCGGCAAGGTGCTATGTTTTCCTCGAAGGCACGCTTCCGCTACGCAGAGGCACGTAACGGTGCATAATACCCTGCAAAGCAGAATATAAGCACCGACGGCCTCTGAGTGCCTCTGCGAAAAACATAGCACACTGGCTGCATTGCCGTGAGTTTGCGAAAGGGGCGCATAAATCGTACATCGAAGTTTGCAAAGCATTAGACCTTCCTCAAAGCGTAGCGTTGCCAGATGAGGCTGTACTTCCCGATTGTTCCATTTAAATACGGAATGAAAATCATGTACACAGAGCAAAATTGGTGAATGATATGTGTTATGGATAACTGCAGAGTATCTCTTCATAAAAAATGGGGAAAGTCAAATGTAGGGAAGAATGGAAAAAGATGATGATTTGTGAAAAAGTAATTGACAAAATGACGAAAATTGTATATTATAGTAAATATAAATCAGATAGCATCCATTATTTGGCTTAGGCTTTGATGATGGTTGTTTATAAAAACTTTATCCAGAACGAAAACAACTGCTTTAAGGGCAGTTGTTTTTGTGTTGCAGTTTAAATTGCCGCAAATATTGGAAAGGAAGGAGATGAGTTTTTAGATGGGTAAATTTTTTGGAGATTGGAAATTTTATAAAAAGTTATTGTGGCTTGCTGTTCCAATTATGGTTCAGAATGCCATAACAAACTTTGTGGGATTTTTGGATAATATTATGGTAGGACAGCTTGGAACCGAGCAGATGTCAGGGGTGGCAATTGTCAATCAATTTGTGTTTGTCTTTAATTTGTGTGTATTTGGGGGGCTGTCAGGGCCCGGAATTTTTGGGGCGCAGTTTTTTGGCTGCAGGGACTTTAAAGGAGTTAGGGATACTTTTCGCTTTAAGGTTATTACAGGGGCAGTGATTTCGATATTGACATTCGCTGTTTTCATTGGTTTTGGGCAGAATTTGATACAGATGTTTTTAACAGCGTCTAGTACAGAAGATTCAGCGGCGACATTTGGATATGGAATGACATATTTGAGCGTGATTTTATTTGAAATTATCCCTTTTATTATTGTCCAGATTTATGCCAGCACGCTTCGAGAGACAGGTGAGACGGTTGTGCCGATGGCTGCAGGGATTGTGGCTGTCTTTGTAAATCTCGTGTTAAACTATATTTTAATCTTTGGAAATTTTGGCGCTCCCAAATTAGGGGTGGCAGGTGCCGCTGTAGCAACGGTAATATCAAGGGTAATAGAATGTTCTATTGTGGTATGTTGGACGCATCTTCATAAGAGAAAAAATCTGTTTATTGTGGGAGCATTTCGATCTCTTAGAGTACCTATAGCACTGACTAGAAAAATTTTGGTCAAAGGAACGCCTTTAATGCTGAATGAAATATTTTGGGCAGGCGGTATGGCAATGATTAACCAATGTTTTTCGGTGCGCGGTTTGTCTGTTGTGGCAGCACTAAATATCACAAGTACGATTGCAAACCTATTTAATATTGTGTTTATAGCTATGGGGAGCTGTGTAGCAATTTTGGTGGGTCAGCATCTGGGTGCGAATGAATTTGAGGAAGCAAGGGGAACAGCTACCAAGGTTATCACATTTTCAGTATTAGCTACGATTGGAACAAGCTTCATTCTGTTCCTCGCCTCAGGGCTTTTTCCAAAATTATATAATACATCACAGCAGATACGCTCTATGGCAGGAGTTATGATTCGCATTAATGCAATGGTAATGCCTCTGCAGGCATTTTTGCATGCCACATATTTTACAATTCGCTCTGGGGGAAGGACATGGATTACCTTTCTGTTTGATAGTGCCTATACATGGTGTGTAGCAATTCCATTTGCATTTTGCATTGTTCATCTCACATCTCTTCATATCATTCTAATTTACTCTATGTACTGTAGTTTGGACATAATTAAAGCGGTGGTTGGTCTGATTTTGTTGAAGAGAGGAATTTGGGTTAGAAATATAGTAGAGGAAACAGTATAATGCAAACAGCCAGCTATCCTATTGTCATATTAAGGATGGCTGGCTGTTTGAAGATGGCAGGTACTTCACTACATACCGAGGAGTTTCCTATAAGTTAAATAGGAAATGATTAAGAATGGGTGATACCAGTTACTTTGTAATCCTGGTCTTCTACGGTCTTTTTTAGGATTTCATCTGAAATGTCAGAGTTTAAAGATACCACTGCTGTTCCACTTTCATGGCTGACAGAGGCATTATCTACTTCAGAAAGAGCCTCCAGACATTTCTGTACTCTAGCTTCACAGTGTCCGCACATCATTCCTTCGATTTTCATTGTTTTTTCCATAGTTATTTCCTCCTGTTTTCCTTTTTGACTAATTTTCTTGTCTCTTTTTGAATTATGCATATTGAACCAATTCAGCCGCAGGGCATTTGTGACCACGCAAAAACTGGAAAGGCTCATTGCTGCTGCGCCAAACATTGGGTTTAGTTTCCAGCCAAGCAACGGATACCAGACTCCGGCTGCCAACGGGATTCCAATGACGTTATAAAAGAATGCCCAGAATAAATTTTCATGGATATTTCGCAGAGTTGCGCGGCTTAGACGGATTCCGGCAGGCACATCACTAAGGCGGCTTTTCATTAACACAACATCAGCCGCGTCAATAGCAATATCTGTTCCAGCGCCAATTGCGATGCCAATATCTGCCCTTGTTAGTGCAGGAGCGTCATTGATTCCATCGCCTACCATGGCTGTACGGCCTGCTTTTTTTAATGAGCGGATTACATTCTCTTTGCCATCTGGCAATACACCAGCGATTACCTCGTCTACTCCAGCTTGTTTGCCAATGGCATTTGCGGTTTTCTCATTATCTCCAGTTAGCATAACAACACGGATTCCCATATTCTGGAGTTCATGAACTGCCTGTGGGCTATCGTCCTTTATTACATCAGCGACTGCAACAATACCAATAAGTTGATTATTAAAACTAAAATATAAAGGTGTTTTTCCCTCCTCTGCAAAAGATGAAGCCCTTTTTTGCATATCATCTGAAATGGATACATGCTCTTGAATGAATTTTAGGTTACCACCTGCTAAAGGTTTACCGTCTAATGTACCAGAAAGACCATTTCCTGGCAGTGCTTGGAAGTTAGTCAGAGAACCTTTTGAATCTAATTTACGTTCTTCTGCCATTTGGAGAATTGCACGTGCGAGCGGGTGTTCACTTTTTTGCTCTAATGTAAAAGCAAGAGCAAGAAGACTTTCTTCCGAATATCCATTTGCCGGAAGAAGATCTGTGACTTTAGGTTCACCATTAGTAATTGTTCCAGTTTTATCCAGTGCAACAATCTGTACTTTTCCAGCTTCTTCCATGGAGACGGCTGTCTTAAACATAATTCCGTTTTTGGCTCCCATGCCGTTTCCGACCATGATAGCTACTGGGGTAGCAAGCCCAAGGGCACAGGGGCAGCTGATTACCAGCACAGAGATGCCGCGTGCCAGAGCAAAACCGATACTCTGTCCTACAAAGAGCCATATCAAGATAGTGACAACAGAGATGGCAATAACAGAGGGGACAAAAACCCCCGATACTTTATCAGCGATTTTGGCAATCGGTGCTTTGGTTGCCGCTGCATCACTTACCATTTGGATAATCTGAGAAAGAGTAGTATCTTCTCCAACTCTGGAGGCTTTGCACCTTAGAAAACCGGACTGGTTTAATGTGGCGGCGGATACGTTGTCTCCGATAGCTTTGTCAACTGGAATGCTCTCGCCGGTCAAAGCAGATTCATTAACTGCGCTGGAGCCCTCGATGACAATACCATCAACAGGAATATTTTCGCCTGGCCTTACCACAAAGATATCATTGATTT
>Ga0224742_10284_pt1 | contig 13031 bp, 7 predicted proteins | sample LIM_E_Water_Neg_FD_161631 | JGI IMG/M metagenome (GOLD analysis project Ga0224742, IMG submission 161631) | Enriched cells from gastrointestinal tract of the lab mouse from Pacific Northwest National Laboratory (PNNL), Richland, Washington... | ecosystem: Host-associated > Mammals > Digestive...
GTAACTTTTCTCGGCAGCGATTTTGTGACGGTAGATAATCCCGCCTGTGAAAAGCTTCCTGTCAGCAGAGCCTGTAAAAAAGACGCGGTAGAAAAACTGGCAAAAGCGCTCTTAACCGGCGTCCCGGAAAAAAACTGATTTTTTCATTGCCCGCAAAAGCTAATATACAACGACAGGAGAATCTGCATGCTGGTTCTTATTTTTGAAATCCCCGCCTATCTTTTTCATTATCTGACGATCAGAAGGCTCTTAACAGTAAAAAAATCATTCTTTGCCCATCTCATCCTGCTGTTTATCAGCTTGCTGATGGCAGGAATAATCATTTATATCGGGGACTGGAGCAACCTTCCCCCTACTTTTCTGCTTTACCTTGCGGGGATCCAATGTGCCTGCACAGACAGCCGGGCAAAAAAATTCACCCTTGCCCTGATGCTCGCCAGCACGGTATTTGCATGGAATGTATTTCTTGATAATATTCTGAAGACGTATGCGGATTTTAACTCTTTGGTGTGGGCGCGAATTCTTTTTTCTGCCCTGCTGTATCTGCTCGTGCGTTTCTATGGCCCTGAGAGGGAAACGGAACTGGGAAACCCCTTATGGCATCTTATGCTGCTTCTGATCCTCGCCCCGGAGGGGATCGTTTTCAGTATTGTGCTGATTCCCATAGAGAATTCACCGAATCCCCTGTGGCTTCCCCGTCTATATACAACCCTGCTTTTTCTCTCCCTGTTTTCCTTTATAGGGCTTCTCCGGGCAATTACCGTTCTGGCAAAGCAGCGGAAACTGGAGCAGAAAAACCTCCACACGGAAATGAACCTGCAATACTATGAATCCATGAAGCAGCAGCATTTCGAGATCAGGCGTCTGAGGCATGACCTCTCCAACCATCTGCAGACACTCCTGTTTCTTTCGGATGCGGAAAAAAAGGATTATATCACTCATCTCTTGGAAAGCCCCGGCATGGTACAGAAGATGGATTACTGCGGTGACCAGACCGTGAACGCCGTGTTGTCGGTCAAAGAACAATCTATGCGTCAGCAGGAGATTCTCCTGCGCCTGCAACTGGATATCCCGGAAGAACTTCCTTTTGCAAACGCCGATATCTGCGTTTTATTTGCCAACGCTTTAGACAACGCCATAGAAAGCTGCCGCAGTTTTCCCAAAGAACAGCGCATTGTTGAAATAACCGCCCGCCACCGGAAGGGGATGCTGGCGCTTTCCGTAAAAAATCCCGCCTCCGTCACATTGGAAGCGGGGAATCGTTTACCCTCCACCACAAAAGCAGATGCAGGACGCCACGGCTACGGGCTGCGCAGTATCGATGAAATTGTGAAACATTATCAGGGGAACCTTGAAATTCGTTCTGAGAACGGGGTATTTGAACTGTTTTTGTACCTGCCGGAGCCGATACGGACGCATTCCGTTTAAACAGATCCGCTGATGCCTTCTGCCTGCAGTATATCCATTTCATTTACATGAAACCTTCTCCTGCTTCTGATATCCTTCCTTCACCCAGAGATACAGCGCCGAATATGTGACGGCAAGGCTCACCCCTGCTCCCAGATACGCACTGTGCCACCAGGAAATACGGATATCCAGCATATACCAGAACCATCCGACCACGGGGATCACAGCCCCCACGGTCAGCCCCCAGTAGCAGGCATATCCGATCAGTGCAAGCTGGGAACGCCGGTTTCTGGAATGCTTATATAAAACCCAGACGGGCTTGTAATCTTCACCGTAAAACAGTTTCATATAATAATCAAACATATTCTTTGAAGGAAGTCTGACATGCTCATACCTCCCGAAATACCAGGTCGCAAACACGACCAGGACAAATCCCGCCGCATTGGCAATAAAAAGCGCCTCCCAGCCAAATCCCAATACTCTGACGAGCGGATTCCATTCCCGCTCTAAATCCGGCGTATTGACATACGTCACCAGACCGTCCATCAGATGGATCAGCAGGTTTCCCGCAGAGAGACGGATAAAACGAAATCTTGTATTTTTTCCCGGTTTCCAGAATACCAGGCACAACGCCAGTACCAATACCGCTGTCACAAATAAAATAATACTTCCCCGCAAGCCGCCTGCTGCCATACTCGTGTTTCCTTTTTCAATCGACGTATATTTTATAAAAGCTTCTCTTACCTGTTTTTACCACAATTTATCCGAAAATCTAATCGTGATCTTTTTCCGGCTCTATGCGATTTCCAGCGCCACTTCGATCATATTCTTAAATTCAAGCTGTCTCTCCTGCGCCGTCAATTCCTCGCCTGTGAAAACATGGTCGGAAATACTCAGAAGGCTCAACGCCTTTTTCTTCGCCTGCGCCGCATTTACATAGAGCGCCGCCGATTCCATCTCCACCGCAAGAATGCCTGCATCCGCCCATCTCTTTGTGCGCCCGGTATCAAAATTATAGAACGCGTCCGCCGAAAGTACATTTCCGACTTTCACACTGATATTTTTCTCTCTTGCCGCAAGAACAGCCTTTTCCAGCAGGCCATAGTCAGCGATCGGCGCAAAATTCCCCGGTACGTTAAGCTGCCCGGCATAAGAGGAATCTGTGGACGCTCCCATGGCTACCACCAGATCTTTCAGTTTCATACCCTCCTGCAGAGCCCCCGCGCTGCCGACTCTTATAATGCTTTCCACACCATAGAAATGATACAGTTCATAAGAATACAGCGCTATGGACGGTATACCCATACCGCTTCCCATAACCGAAACCTCTTTTCCTTTATAAGTCCCGGTATATCCGAGCATATTTCTCACCTGATTGAAGCAGACCGGATTCTCAAGCCATGTCTCCGCAATGTACTTTGCTCTCAGCGGATCTCCCGGCATCAGTACCGTCTTCGCGATATCCCCGTATTTTGCCTCGTTGTGCGGTGTCGGTGTGTAAGTTTTTTCCATATCATTTCCTCCATTCTCATTTCGCGGAATTCCCGGATCTTCCTTCATATACTTCCGGATCTCCGCTGTTTTGTGTTCCCGGGGATCACTGCAGTTTCTGCACGCCGGACTGCCGCCCTGATGAGCCCTCAAACAGTGATCCGCTATTTTTAATATAACATAAATATTTTCCCTTTACTATTCAAATCTTCCCGATTTCTGTGTATACTTATATTAAATATAAATGGAGGAATAATCCCTTGAGAGAAAGCATTAAACCACCCGTAGAGATACGCTATCAAAAAGAACTGGCGGCCCTTGAAGCTGCCGATACCGCAAGAAAACCGCAGAACTGGCGGCTCTCGCCGCAGGCGGTCCGCACCTTTATCCTGGGAAGCCAAAAACCCGTTACATATCAGGGGGAAAGTATTTCCATCCGGAAAAAATACTTCGGAAACGACGCGCTGGTCGAACGCTGTATCATCACCCTCGCCGGAAACAGAGGACTGATGCTGGTGGGAGAACCGGGAACCGCCAAGACCATGCTCTCCGAACTTCTATCCGCTTCCATCAGCGGCGTCAGTACCAACACCATACAGGGCACCGCGGGCACTACCGAAGATATGATCAAATATTCCTGGAACTACGCCCTTCTGCTGGCAAAAGGCCCCAGCCGGGAATCCCTTGTTCCGGCTCCCCTTTACGTGGGAATGGAGCGGGGCATTCTGACCCGTTTTGAGGAGATCACCAGAACGCCCGCCGAAATTCAGGACTCCCTGATCAGCGTTTTAAGTGATAAAGTTTTAAATATACCGGAGCTCGGGGACGACGGCTTTTTATTCGCAAAGCCCGGATTTAATGTGATCGGTACGGCAAATACCAGAGATAAGGGCGTCAATGAAATGAGCAGCGCCTTGAAACGCCGTTTTAATTTTGAGACCGTTATGCCGGTCAGGGAAGTTGCTCTCGAAAAACAGATCATATTAAATGAAGTGGGCGAACTCGCCAGAGAAAACGGCATCGACATGACGCCGGATGAAGAGGCTGCCAACCTTCTTGCTTCCACTTACCATGAACTGCGGGAAGGCGTCTCCGCCTACGGTCACAGGATCGATAAACCCGGCGCCGTTATGAGTACCGCGGAAGCCGTTTCCGTTTATTATCAGACGATGATCTCCGGCTATTATTACGGCGATTCATCCATCGACATGGACTGCCTTGTACAGAATCTGGTGGGCGCGGTCTCCAAAGAAAACAAGGATGATCTCGGTAAAGTAAAAGAATACTTTTCTACCGTCATCAAGGATAAGAGCAGCAAAGAAGGTGGGTTATGGAAAAAATATTACGAAGCAAGGAAATGGCTGAAATAGTACTGCTTCCTGTCAGACATCATAGTCCCGCCTGTTCCTTTCATGTCAGAAAAATGATCGAGGAGTATCATCCTTCCGTCATTTTAATAGAAGGGCCGGAAAATGCCAACGAACTGATACCTGTTATGGTGCACCGGGATACGCAGCCCCCCTTTGCCATTTACTATTCTTACTACGACAAAGCGGGACAGCTTTCGGAAGAAAAAGAGCATTATAAATGTTATTATCCATTTCTGGACTATTCCCCGGAACTTGTTGCCCTGAAAACAGCCGGGGAGCTGGGAATTCCCGCAGCCTTTATGGATCTTTCCTACGGGGATATTCTTGCCGCATCGAAGCAGGGGGCGGGACTTCGGAAAAAAGAAGAAAAAAATAATTACAATGACGATTATCTGCTTTCCCGGAACGCTTATGTAAAAAAGCTGTGCGAAAAAGCAAACCTTAGAAGCTTCGATGAATTCTGGGAAAAGTATTTTGAAATAGACGGACTCTCCAAGGACAGCCGCGCCTGGTTTCTGGACCTGCTGCTCTACTGCAGACAGGCAAGGGAAAGTACGCCCGAAGAAGTACTTCAGGACGAAGGTTCTCTGGCAAGGGAAGCACATATGGCGGATATGATCCTGCAGGCAGCGGCGGGAAATTTTCCCAAAACAACTGCAGGCTCCGGGACTCTCTCCGTTACAAAGAGGCAGACACAGTCTTCCGATAAAGGCAATACATCCTCTCTCCCTCTGCGGATCTTAGCGGTCACAGGCGGTTTTCACACGCCTGCTCTTTCCGCGCTTCTGCAGGAATCCTCTCCGGAAAACGCTCTATCCCGGACATCTCTCTCAGAAGATACTTCTTTTCAGGTATCTTCTCCTGCCGCGCCTTCCACCCCGGGCCGCAAAAAGAGCGCGAAAAAAGTAAACAGCCGTGAACAGAATGTCTATCTTATGCCCTATTCCATGGAAGCCGCGGACGCTCTCAACGGCTATGCGAGCGGTATGCCCTACCCCGCCTTTTATCAGAAGGTATGGGGGAAATCTTCAGAAATTCCCGATGACTGTTACAGGCAGACAGTCCTTGATCTTCTGGTATCCTGCGGAAAGGAAGTCAGAAGAAAAGAGGGCAATCTGTCCACCTACGACGAGATCTGTGCGGTTCAGATGGCAGACGGTCTTTCCGCGCTTCGCGGAAAAAGCCAGCCCGGCGCCTATGAACTTTTTGACGCGGTACTGTCTTCCTATGTAAAAGGCGAATATACGATCGCCACGAACACGCCGATGCTGATCCTCAGAAAGCATATGACCGGCAATGCCGTCGGAAAACTCTGCAGTCAGGCTCATGTGCCGCCTATTGTACAGGATTTTGAGGCACAGTGCCGCCGGTTCAGCCTGAAAACGGGTTCCACTCTGGAGACGGAAGTAACATTATCTTTGTTTTCCTCTGAGAAGCATCGAAAAGAAAGCTGCTTTTTTCACCGTATGCTCTTTTTAAAAACTTTTTACGCAAGAAGAGTCAAAGGCCCGAACCTTCAGCAACAGAAAGACCGCAATCTGATCCGGGAGATCTGGCGGTATAAATGGAATACACAGGTAAACGCCGCTCTGATAGATGTCTCTGTCTACGGCGCCACAATAGAGGAAGCGGCAGGCAGCCTCGTAAAAGAAGAGCTGAAAAAGGAGATCGGCGCCGGCGCATGCGCCATTCTCCTTACCAAAGTCTTTGAAATGGGCCTGAAGGAGCATCTTCAGAATGTTTATGACAGGGCTCAGGAACTGATCAGGCAGGATACGGACTTTTATTCCCTTGCGGACGCCCTCTCCCACTTTAAGATGATGCGGGAACTCAGCTCTCTCTATCAGTCAAAACTGAATTTCGATCTGCTCATGGAACTGACGATCCGGAAACTGATCTCCCTGCTGCCGTCTATGGCTGCCGTGAAAGATGAGGATCTCGGCAGATGCATGGATGCCGTAAAACTGCTCTACCAGCTTACGAAAGGCGAAATACGGGAAGAGTTCTTTGAAATTCTGGTCCGGATGCAGAAAGATGCACAGATACACGCCGGCTTAGACGGCTGTATCCACGGCATTCTTTACGGCGGCGGCTGGGAAGATAGCGCTTTGGTTGAACAGGCGGCCCTCGGCTATGTGCAGGGAACGAAGGAACAGATGAAAAAGACCGCTCTTTTCTTCCGCGGACTGTTCTTCTCCGCAAGGGATCTTATTTTTATCGGCGGACAGATCCTGAATATGCTGGATACCTTTCTGCAGCAGACAGAGACAGATGCGTTTATGGAACTGCTTCCGGAACTCCGCATGGCTTTCACCTACTTTACGCCGAGAGAAATCGACAAGATTGCGGAGAAAGCGGCTGCTCTCCACGGCAGAAGCGGCAGGGACATCACAAAGCTGAAGGAAATACCGCCGGACTGGTATGCTTACGGGAAGGAACTGGATACTTATATAGGGCAGAGGATATCCCATGTAACAGTTTAAGAATAAAAAAATGTTTATGAAAAAAGAAATGGAACAACACGGAAAAAATGTATGATCGCGGAGATATCTCATGATTGACGAACAGGAACTTTTAAACAGATGGCGGCTTGTACTCGGAAAATATGCGGCGCAGGAACTTCCGTTCTCGGGCGATGCCCTGCACTATATGGATATGGAAGAAGCACTTGATTTTTTATACTCCAGAGAATACAGCGAAGAACAGGGCATCCGGCAGGAAGACCGCGCAGGCGGCAGGGAAAACAGCAAACTCACAGTACCTTCATGGCTGCAGCGGGTAAAAAAGCTGTTTCCAAAGCAGACCGTGGAAGTCATGGAACGCCATGCACTGGAAAAATATAATATGGCCGAACTGCTGACAGACCCGGAAGTTTTGCAGAAATTAGAACCCAACCGGGAACTGCTAAAAACGATCCTTACCTTAAAGCACATGATGAAGGGCGAAGTGCTGAATATGGCGAAGGAGATCGTGCGCAAAGTTGCGGAAGAACTCACGAAAAAGATGGAGCAGGAATTAAAAAGATCCATTTTCGGCAAACTGGACCGGACTTCCTCAAGCCCTGTAAAATCCGCCCGGAATCTGGATATTAAAAAAACTATACGGCAGAATCTGAAAAATTATGATACAAAACAGCAGCAGCTTGTCTTAAAACAGGTTTACTTTAACTCCCGTATGAAACGCTATAACAGCTGGCGGGTGATCCTCTGTGTGGACGAAAGCGGCTCGATGCTGGATTCCGTTATTCACAGCGCCGTTATGGCGGGTATCTTCGCGAAGCTTCCGATGCTTGATGTAAAACTTGTTATTTTTGATACGAAAGTGGTGGATCTGAGCGGTTATGTGGAAGATCCGGTGGAAACCCTTATGAGTATTCAGCTCGGCGGCGGTACAAATATCGCCGGCGCCCTCTCCTACTGCGAGACACTGATCGATTTTCCCTACCGGACCATGGTCATTCTGATCTCCGATCTCTATGAAGGTTACGGTTATCGGAATCTTTACAGTGTCAGCAAAGGCATTATCGAGAGCGGCGCGAAGCTGATCGCGCTGACCGCTCTGGATATGGATGCCAATCCCTGTTATGACAGGCACGCCGCCGCATCGCTGGCAGGGCTCGGCGCCCACGTCGGGGCAATGACGCCGGAAGAGCTGGCTGAGTGGATCGGGAAGATCATCTGACCGATACAGCCGACGACCGGAGAATGTTTTATGATTCGGATCTTCGGCGCAGAAAATCAGATAAAAAGGAGCATTATCGTGAACTGGAAAACACAGCTTGCCGAAACAGGAGACGAATATTTAATCGGGCTCACAAATAAAGGAACCGTAAAGCGGGCGTACAAGGATAAGGAATCCGCCTGTGTAAAAATTATGGAGACAGCAGAAGAAGCCGTTTTGCAGGTGGACGGGGAAACCGTCACATTGCGTATTCCGCTGGGTGAGAGTAAATGTACCTGCCCCTCAAGAAGTATCTGCAGGCATATTATTCTCGGCATTCTGGTGTTAAAGGAATCTCTGAGCGACAACGCTGAAGTTCTTTCTGAAGAAGAACGATCCCCCGATTCCGATGAAAAGAATGCTGCTGCTGAATTTTCCGATAATACTTCGCCTGAACAAGATAAGGCTGCCGAGTCCCCCGAAGATTCTTCCGAAACAAAAATGAAAACATCAGATACAGCCGGTGCCGCCGGCTCTTCCATGCAGGAACAGCTCTGGAAGGAGATACTCTCCTACCCGGAAAAAGCGTTATGTAGGACTATGGGGGCACGCCATCTTGCTTCCTTTTTAAATAAGGCGGACAGCAATATCCGTCCGGAAATGGAGGAATCCTCTGTCTTCACCATACGGCTTCCGGGTCAGAACACCACGGTAAAATTGCTCTCGCCTCTGGAATATTCATCCTGTACCTGCCACAAAAAGGAGCTCTGCATCCACAAAGCGGAAGCGATCCTATGGTGCAAACTGAAAGCCGGCGCACTTTCCCTGAAGGATCTGGATGAAGCCATTTCCTTGCTTCGTAATATTTTTTCCATAACCCACCTTCTTTGCTGCTCTTATCCTTGATGACGGTAGAAAAGTATTCTTTTACTTTACCGAGATCATCCTTGTTTTCTTTGGAGACCGCGCCCACCAGATTCTGTACAAGGCAGTCCATGTCGATGGATGAATCGCCGTAATAATAGCCGGAGATCATCGTCTGATAATAAACGGAAACGGCTTCCGCGGTACTCATAACGGCGCCGGGTTTATCGATCCTGTGACCGTAGGCGGAGACGCCTTCCCGCAGTTCATGGTAAGTGGAAGCAAGAAGGTTGGCAGCCTCTTCATCCGGCGTCATGTCGATGCCGTTTTCTCTGGCGAGTTCGCCCACTTCATTTAATATGATCTGTTTTTCGAGAGCAACTTCCCTGACCGGCATAACGGTCTCAAAATTAAAACGGCGTTTCAAGGCGCTGCTCATTTCATTGACGCCCTTATCTCTGGTATTTGCCGTACCGATCACATTAAATCCGGGCTTTGCGAATAAAAAGCCGTCGTCCCCGAGCTCCGGTATATTTAAAACTTTATCACTTAAAACGCTGATCAGGGAGTCCTGAATTTCGGCGGGCGTTCTGGTGATCTCCTCAAAACGGGTCAGAATGCCCCGCTCCATTCCCACGTAAAGGGGAGCCGGAACAAGGGATTCCCGGCTGGGGCCTTTTGCCAGCAGAAGGGCGTAGTTCCAGGAATATTTGATCATATCTTCGGTAGTGCCCGCGGTGCCCTGTATGGTGTTGGTACTGACGCCGCTGATGGAAGCGGATAGAAGTTCGGAGAGCATGGTCTTGGCGGTTCCCGGTTCTCCCACCAGCATCAGTCCTCTGTTTCCGGCGAGGGTGATGATACAGCGTTCGACCAGCGCGTCGTTTCCGAAGTATTTTTTCCGGATGGAAATACTTTCCCCCTGATATGTAACGGGTTTTTGGCTTCCCAGGATAAAGGTGCGGACCGCCTGCGGCGAGAGCCGCCAGTTCTGCGGTTTTCTTGCGGTATCGGCAGCTTCAAGGGCCGCCAGTTCTTTTTGATAGCGTATCTCTACGGGTGGTTTAATGCTTTCTCTCAAGGGATTATTCCTCCATTTATATTTAATATAAGTATACACAGAAATCGGGAAGATTTGAATAGTAAAGGGAAAATATTTATGTTATATTAAAAATAGCGGATCACTGTTTGAGGGCTCATCAGGGCGGCAGTCCGGCGTGCAGAAACTGCAGTGATCCCCGGGAACACAAAACAGCGGAGATCCGGAAGTATATGAAGGAAGATCCGGGAATTCCGCGAAATGAGAATGGAGGAAATGATATGGAAAAAACTTACACACCGACACCGCACAACGAGGCAAAATACGGGGATATCGCGAAGACGGTACTGATGCCGGGAGATCCGCTGAGAGCAAAGTACATTGCGGAGACATGGCTTGAGAATCCGGTCTGCTTCAATCAGGTGAGAAATATGCTCGGATATACCGGGACTTATAAAGGAAAAGAGGTTTCGGTTATGGGAAGCGGTATGGGTATACCGTCCATAGCGCTGTATTCTTATGAACTGTATCATTTCTATGGTGTGGAAAGCATTATAAGAGTCGGCAGCGCGGGGGCTCTGCAGGAGGGTATGAAACTGAAAGATCTGGTGGTAGCCATGGGAGCGTCCACAGATTCCTCTTATGCCGGGCAGCTTAACGTACCGGGGAATTTTGCGCCGATCGCTGACTATGGCCTGCTGGAAAAGGCTGTTCTTGCGGCAAGAGAGAAAAATATCAGTGTGAAAGTCGGAAATGTACTTTCGGCGGACGCGTTCTATAATTTTGATACCGGGCGCACAAAGAGATGGGCGGATGCAGGCATTCTTGCGGTGGAGATGGAATCGGCGGCGCTCTATGTAAATGCGGCGCAGGCGAAGAAAAAGGCGTTGAGCCTTCTGAGTATTTCCGACCATGTTTTCACAGGCGAGGAATTGACGGCGCAGGAGAGACAGCTTGAATTTAAGAATATGATCGAAGTGGCGCTGGAAATCGCATAGAGCCGGAAAAAGATCACGATTAGATTTTCGGATAAATTGTGGTAAAAACAGGTAAGAGAAGCTTTTATAAAATATACGTCGATTGAAAAAGGAAACACGAGTATGGCAGCAGGCGGCTTGCGGGGAAGTATTATTTTATTTGTGACAGCGGTATTGGTACTGGCGTTGTGCCTGGTATTCTGGAAACCGGGAAAAAATACAAGATTTCGTTTTATCCGTCTCTCTGCGGGAAACCTGCTGATCCATCTGATGGACGGTCTGGTGACGTATGTCAATACGCCGGATTTAGAGCGGGAATGGAATCCGCTCGTCAGAGTATTGGGATTTGGCTGGGAGGCGCTTTTTATTGCCAATGCGGCGGGATTTGTCCTGGTCGTGTTTGCGACCTGGTATTTCGGGAGGTATGAGCATGTCAGACTTCCTTCAAAGAATATGTTTGATTATTATATGAAACTGTTTTACGGTGAAGATTACAAGCCCGTCTGGGTTTTATATAAGCATTCCAGAAACCGGCGTTCCCAGCTTGCACTGATCGGATATGCCTGCTACTGGGGGCTGACCGTGGGGGCTGTGATCCCCGTGGTCGGATGGTTCTGGTATATGCTGGATATCCGTATTTCCTGGTGGCACAGTGCGTATCTGGGAGCAGGGGTGAGCCTTGCCGTCACATATTCGGCGCTGTATCTCTGGGTGAAGGAAGGATATCAGAAGCAGGAGAAGGTTTCATGTAAATGAAATGGATATACTGCAGGCAGAAGGCATCAGCGGATCTGTTTAAACGGAATGCGTCCGTATCGGCTCCGGCAGGTACAAAAACAGTTCAAATACCCCGTTCTCAGAACGAATTTCAAGGTTCCCCTGATAATGTTTCACAATTTCATCGATACTGCGCAGCCCGTAGCCGTGGCGTCCTGCATCTGCTTTTGTGGTGGAGGGTAAACGATTCCCCGCTTCCAATGTGACGGAGGCGGGATTTTTTACGGAAAGCGCCAGCATCCCCTTCCGGTGGCGGGCGGTTATTTCAACAATGCGCTGTTCTTTGGGAAAACTGCGGCAGCTTTCTATGGCGTTGTCTAAAGCGTTGGCAAATAAAACGCAGATATCGGCGTTTGCAAAAGGAAGTTCTTCCGGGATATCCAGTTGCAGGCGCAGGAGAATCTCCTGCTGACGCATAGATTGTTCTTTGACCGACAACACGGCGTTCACGGTCTGGTCACCGCAGTAATCCATCTTCTGTACCATGCCGGGGCTTTCCAAGAGATGAGTGATATAATCCTTTTTTTCCGCATCCGAAAGAAACAGGAGTGTCTGCAGATGGTTGGAGAGGTCATGCCTCAGACGCCTGATCTCGAAATGCTGCTGCTTCATGGATTCATAGTATTGCAGGTTCATTTCCGTGTGGAGGTTTTTCTGCTCCAGTTTCCGCTGCTTTGCCAGAACGGTAATTGCCCGGAGAAGCCCTATAAAGGAAAACAGGGAGAGAAAAAGCAGGGTTGTATATAGACGGGGAAGCCACAGGGGATTCGGTGAATTCTCTATGGGAATCAGCACAATACTGAAAACGATCCCCTCCGGGGCGAGGATCAGAAGCAGCATAAGATGCCATAAGGGGTTTCCCAGTTCCGTTTCCCTCTCAGGGCCATAGAAACGCACGAGCAGATACAGCAGGGCAGAAAAAAGAATTCGCGCCCACACCAAAGAGTTAAAATCCGCATACGTCTTCAGAATATTATCAAGAAATACATTCCATGCAAATACCGTGCTGGCGAGCATCAGGGCAAGGGTGAATTTTTTTGCCCGGCTGTCTGTGCAGGCACATTGGATCCCCGCAAGGTAAAGCAGAAAAGTAGGGGGAAGGTTGCTCCAGTCCCCGATATAAATGATTATTCCTGCCATCAGCAAGCTGATAAACAGCAGGATGAGATGGGCAAAGAATGATTTTTTTACTGTTAAGAGCCTTCTGATCGTCAGATAATGAAAAAGATAGGCGGGGATTTCAAAAATAAGAACCAGCATGCAGATTCTCCTGTCGTTGTATATTAGCTTTTGCGGGCAATGAAAAAATCAGTTTTTTTCCGGGACGCCGGTTAAGAGCGCTTTTGCCAGTTTTTCTACCGCGTCTTTTTTACAGGCTCTGCTGACAGGAAGCTTTTCACAGGCGGGATTATCTACCGTCACAAAATCGCTGCCGAGAAAAGTTAC
>Ga0224742_10285_pt1 | contig 13010 bp, 15 predicted proteins | sample LIM_E_Water_Neg_FD_161631 | JGI IMG/M metagenome (GOLD analysis project Ga0224742, IMG submission 161631) | Enriched cells from gastrointestinal tract of the lab mouse from Pacific Northwest National Laboratory (PNNL), Richland, Washington... | ecosystem: Host-associated > Mammals > Digestive...
CCGCAAATATCGTCCACAATGTTTCCCTGGAGGTGATATTCAACGTTGCCGCCGCTCTCGGCACCGAGCCGTACAAGCTGCTGATATTCAGGGATTAGCGCAACTGACCCGCCTTAGCTGCGTCAATATCTGCGGTCATAGTAGAATTTGAAGCAGAGCCTGCATACTGCCATGACAGCAATAACGCATATCATCGCAAGACATTTTCTTCACCCTCTCTCTAAATAATTTTATCAAATTTTAATAAGGTTATACACTTTTTGATATTATGCTATTGCTTTTTATTAAAAAGCATGATATTATTATAAAAAAGTGCAGGTATTTTGACGCCGTGCATTATATGCTTTGAGTTTCGCTTATATACAAAATAAGCATATAGTATGACAGTTTATTGTACACTATAGTCAATTGACAAAGCTGTAAAAAGATAGTATAATTGTACTATATAATTAATACAGTAATATTAAAGCATTAAACCAGCCCCCTTGACGGGGCGCAGCAAAGCTGCAAAACCGCATATGCAGCTTTGGGGGTAACATTTGAGGCGGGGACTGCCCGCGGAAAGGAAGAAATTTTATGGCATCGGTTCTTGAAGTCAGGGGACTTTCAAAAAAGTACCCCAAGAAAGACGTTTTAGCTGCCGACGGGGTAAGCTTCAGCGTTGACGAAGGCGAGATATTCGCTCTTATAGGTCCAAACGGAGCAGGCAAAACCACTACCATTCGCATGATATCCACTCTTATACAGCCCACCGGCGGAGACGCTGTCGTGGCGGGGCACAGCGTTGTTAAGGAACCCGACAAGGTAAGGGAGAACATCACATATCTCCCCGACGAAGCGGGAGCCTACAAGACAATGACGGGCATAAATTATCTTGAATTTATGGCGTCCCTTTTTGCAAAGGACAAGGACGAGCTTGACAAATACGTGGAGCGGGGCAAGGCTATATGCGGTCTGGAGGACAGACTTTCGGACAAGATAGGAGGCTACTCCCGCGGCATGATAAGAAAGCTCCTGCTCGCAAGGGCGGTAATGACCGAGCCTAAGCTCGCTATAATGGACGAGGCGACTTCCGGTCTGGACGTTATAAACGCTCTTGAAATACGCAAAATGATAAAGGCTCTTGCCAAGGAACACCACATGGCGTTCCTGCTGTCCTCCCACAATATGCTTGAGATCGAGTACGTTTCCGACCGCGTGGGTATAATGACCGGCGGAAAGCTCATGGCTGTGGGACGTATCGGCGAACTTAAAGAGCGGTACGAAGCCGCTAACCTTGAGGAAGTATTTGAAAGGGTGGTGAAGAACAATGAAGTTCGGTAATTTGCTTAAAAAGGAGCTGCGGGAGCTTATCACAAAGCAGGCGCTAATCAGTATGGTATTCACAATGGCGCTGCTTATCTTTATGGGACAGATCATGGGCGGCGCAATGGAGGAAGGCTTTGACACATCCAAAATAACTCTCTGCAATCAGGACGACAGTCAGTTTACCGCCGGCATTCTGAAAAAAATAGAAGCCTCCAAAGCTACGGAAATAAACTACGTGACCTTTGAAAGCGACGACTACGCCGCAGAGCTGGAAAGGCTGGATATTAAAAACGCCGTTATAATTCCTAAAGGATACGGCGAGAGCATTACGGAGAAAAAAGAACCCGCACTGATAAAATTTGTCAGCAAAATGCAGGCGGGAGGAATAACCTCCTCGATCAGCACAGTATCGGGTGCGGACGTTATCGACGAAATACAAAACGTCTGCATGAACGAAGTCATGAGCGGGAACTACGGTCTTACTGACAGCGACATCGCTCTTATAAGAGAGCCTATGACAACAGTTGAGTACACGGTAAACAACGGCAAGACCGCTCAGGTGTCCGCCTCAGCGCTGGGAGCCATAACCATGATGCAGTCCATGATAGCGCCCTTTGCGATATTCTTTCTGCTTCTTATGGCGTCCCAGATGATAATGACCGCTATTTCCACCGAAAAGATAGACAAAACCCTTGAGACGCTTTTATCCGCTCCTGTTTCGAGAATGACCGTTCTGTCCGCAAAAATGGTTGCCGCAGTTATCACCGCTCTGATGAACGCACTGTTTATGATAGTGGGATTTGCGTTCTACATGATGGGCATGATGGGAAGCGCGACGGCTGAAATGTCCACGGCTGTAAACGGCATTGATCCGGCGGTAATGACAGAGGGCGTTACAAATATCGGTCAGGCTATGGCTGATCTGGGACTTTCCCTTACTCCGCTGAGCTACGTGCTTTTCGCGGTACAGCTTTTCTTTACCGTGGCGATAGGACTTTCCGTTTCGCTTATCCTCGGCGCAATGGCTACGGACATAAAATCTGTCCAGACGCTTGTTATGCCGATAATGATAGCGGTAATGATACCCTTTTTCATCACAATGTTCATGGACGTAAACTCTATGTCGGCAGTGTTTAAATTTGTGGTCTACGCCATACCCTTTACCCACACCTATACTGCTCTTTCAAATCTTATGAACGGAAATATGCTTGTCTTCTGGGGAGGACTTGTGTACCAGATAATTTTCTTTGCGGTATGTATGTTCCTTGCGGTAAGAATGTTCACCACCGACAAGCTGTTCACAATGTCGTTTTCAACTGGCTCGGCAGCGAAAAAACGCGGTAAGAAACCTCTGCCCAACGAACAGTGATAACTACGGAGGCTTAGAAAAATGAGCGGCGAAAAAAGAACTATCTATGTCCCCCGCGAACGGAAATCAGTACTGCTTCGGACGTGCAGCGCGCTTTTCTGCATAGGCACGGCTGTAATGTGGCTGTCAAAGGACAGGTTCGGATTTGAAAAGGGCGATCTGCTTATAATGAGCGGCACAGCGGTGCTGCTGATCACTCTGTCCCTTACCGGCAGACGCGCCGAGCGCAAAGCTGCCGCCGACAGCGAAACTATCCGGCGCATACGCGAGGAGACGGGAAAAGGAGACTACAACAGCGATATTTTTTATGATAAGTAAAACACAGTTTACGGCAGACTGAACAGAGCAGCAGCCTGACGGGAGGATGTACCGCCCGTCAGGCTTTCTATGTGATATTCAGGCGGTTGATTGTAGAGGTTATGGCGGTAATTATCAAATCCCCCTCCGATTATCGGTCAAAAGATATGCTGTCCTCTGCGGCAGAGCATAAGCAAAACCGCTATCCGTGGACGAGTAAACTCAGCCGGCTAAAAAGGTGATATAGCAGGCAGAAAAAGAAACTTGAATGTTATTACTGGGAGCGAAAGGTATCTCATTTTCGCTCCCGGAATTTTTTTAATAAAAAAATGAACCGCATACAAAGTCATGGCGAATATAGAGTGAACAGGCAGTGGAGGTGAAATAGTGAACGCAAGAGAAATAGAAAAATGTATCGATGATTTTGGTACAGATATATATAGGTTCTGCCTAAAGCTCTGTGTGGACAAGTCAGATGCTGAGGACTTATACCAACAGACTTTCTTAAAAGCGTTAGAAAAAGATTGGAGGCTTGACTGGGAGAAAAACCCGAAAGCATTGTTTTTCTCTTTAGCACATAATCTTTGGAAAAGCGACAGACGAAAACAGGCACGGCGGAATATGATTGCTCCTTGCAGCAATCTTGATGAAGAAACGGAAACGGTACTGCATTCTGAAGAAAATATTGAAGAAAGCTATTTTCAAAAAGAACTGATTTCAGAAGTCCGTCAGATCATTCAAACTCTTCCTGAAAAATTTCAAGTCCCACTGATATTGTTTTACCTTTCCGATTGTTCCATAGAGCAAATAGCGGCTATTATAAAAAAAACGCCTGGTACTGTAAAAAGTCGATTATTTAAGGGAAGAAACCTAATAAAAAAGAAATTGGAGGACGCTGGTTATGAAAGATAACCGTTCTAACACAAAAATAGAAGAAATCATCCGAGCTTCTGTTAAAGTGACTGATACGCCAACCACAGAACAGAATAATAAACTCAAAGCGGCTCTGTATCAACAGGAAGCTCTCTTGCAAAAACGGCCTGCTGCACACACTTTGTCACTTTGGTTTTTGCCAATGGTATTGAATTTGGTGATTTTTTCTTTGATGACTGTTTTGGCGCTTGCAATGATTGAGAATATTTATTTGTCTTACTTTGCCGCAGGCATTTGCTTTTACGTTAGTATGGCAGGTATACTGCTTACCATAGTAGGCGTAAAAAGAGCAAACATAAAAAAAGCCATCACAATCCGCATTGAGAAAAGAGGTTTATTGGTATGAATACTGCAAAGAAAAACAAGCTTCCGCTTTATATTGGAGCTGCCGTTATCTTACTGCTGTTTTTTTTGAAGTTCGGTCTATATTTTCTGAAAAGCGATGGATTCAGCGGTCTTTCCGTACTGCTTCCCATACTGCTTCTTGGCTTTATCCTTTTCGCACTATGTACCTCTGCTTTTTTTGCAGCTTGGGTATATCAGGATTGTAAAAGGAGAGGCGACGACCCAGTACTATGGACAGCTGTAGTTTTTATAGCTACGCCATTTATTGGATTGCTGATTTACTTTCTGTGCCGTTCAGAAATAAAAACCATATGTCCGGTTTGCGGACATCGAATTTCAGTAAAAGCTAAATATTGCGAAGAATGTGGAACACATATCGAAAAGGAGGATAATAATATTATGGTAAAACAGGAAACACATAACTTAAAATTTATTGCTGCCGGTGTTGTGAGCATGGTGCTTATGATAGTATGCCTGACAGGTTTTATCGTTAGTGCGGCTACCGGAAACGGCATTAACACAAATGTTGCTTCTGATGATCGAGTATGGAACTTAGGCGCGATCAACATGAATTATAACACTTATCTGGATAGTGTTTGGAAGCTGGACTTTAGAAGCGCCGGCGAAGGATTTGTGGAAGAGCAGAATATGACGATAGATGACGCAGACGTTCAGCTGCTTTACGCTGATATTTCCTGCGGCACAGTACCTGACGAATCAACGCTTGTCTTATGGCTGGTACAGGGAGATACAGCAAAATCCATTGATGTTACAAATCTTTCCGAACCTTTGGAATATCCTTTAAATGAATTTGAAAACGGAAAAATTCATGTCAGATTACAAATCAACGGTGTGGAAAATACGGTTTCAGAAATTTATATTCAATAATCAACCAAATCGTCCGGATCATAAGACGAGGGACTGCAAATCGTTCCTTGTACACTAACCTAAACGCTGCAAAATAAAAAAACAGACATCGGGAAAATGTCTGTTTTTTTATTTTGGTATTTAAACAATTCAGCGTACAATTTTCCAAAGTTTAAAAGCATTGTTTTCACGGCAATCCGTAATATACAGATTTACGAACTGCAGCGCTATATAACCGAAGCCGTTCTACAGCGTTCTTGAATTATATCTGACAACATATTTCTGAAACTCCTGTTTAAACTTTTTAGAATATAATTTCCCTATCATAGCTCTTTCGCCGTTATCAAAAAATATTTCGGAGTTGGTGTGTCTTCGTATATGTTCAAAGCCTGCAACATAAGCGCGCTGACAGCGTATAAATTTCTTTGACGGAAGCTTGTTCTCAATAACCTTAAGGTGGACAAATACCTCCAAGCATTCGTTGACTGTTCTGATGACGGTATGCTTGCTCTGGGCTTCGGCATAAATTATGTCAGACGTTTTTATTTTCCATGTGCCGTCGTTTGTTTTAAGTATCAGCAGATTGTCAAAATCAATAGATTTCATATAATCGTCCAACGCACAGAAAAGCTTATGCTTGTCCACAGGCTTTCTCAAAAACCGAAAGGTATTGACCTCAAAGGAATCCAGCGCCGCCTCGGGATACGCACTGACAAAAATAATAGTGCAGTCGCAATTCCCCTCACGCATTTTCCGTGCAGTTTTAATGCCGTCAATGTCCTTTAATTGGTAGTCCATAAAAACGATCTCGTATTTTCTAAAAGACTTCAGCAGATCATATCCGTTTTCAAATTTATCAATAATAATTTCAACGCCTTTTTTCGATCCGTACTCCTGCAAAAGAATCGTTAAATGGTTAAGCATAGATTTTTCATCGTCGCACAACGCAACGAACATATTACACCACCTCATGCTATTCTATCATATTGTCGAAAAATATTCAATACGGTTTGTTCCCTAAAAAAGTGCGTTTATTCAAAAAGCGTTGACCTGCCGAAGTATATAAAATAAAATGACAATTATACTGTAATTTATTAGCGCGGCACATAGCTTATGCCGCCGGTACCATTAGCGGCAGCCCACGCGTGAAACGAGATGTTTTAAACGTAACAGCGTGCCGTTACATATTTTTCAAAAGGAGATAAAAATGTACTTTGTTGAAAATCAGCAGCTGCAGTATGAAAATGTTTTATCTTACCGGACGAGAATAAGCGAAGGATCTATGCCGGAACTGATACAATTTGTAATAATAAAATGGTTGATTATCTCAAAAAAGCCTTGATTTACGGGCATACACGCAGGATTTCAAGCTGAATTTACTACCAATTTACTACTTTTGAGGGAAAGAGCCTTGATATGCCGCCCGGAACCCTGCAAGCCCAAACACCAGCACACAGCATTGAGAAAGAATAAATGAAAACTGAATACGACGCAGACGCGGCGTTTCTCTATCCCATAACAGGGAGAACAGGAACGCCGCTTTTTTTATGCCCTCATGTTACGCATTAGGGGCAGAAAGAGCCTTGCTACAAGCGGCTTTGCGGGCGCGTTTTAAGCTGGGACAGGGATTTATACCTAACCCCGGCAAAATGCCGTTCTATCGCGTAACAAATCCACAACCAAAGGAGTGATGAAGCTATGGCAGTTTTCCGAGTGGAGCGCAACAAGGGCTATACAGTTATGAGCAACCACCACTTACGCAACAAGGAGCTGACACTAAAGGCAAAGGGGCTGTTATCACAAATGCTGTCACTTCCCGAAGATTGGGACTACACCCTTGCGGGGCTGTCACAGATCAACCGGGAAAGTATCGACGCTATCCGCACCGCCGTATGGGAGCTTGAAAAAGCCGGATATATCAAACGGCAGCAAGGACGCGACGAGAAAGGCAAAATGACCGCCATTGAATACACCATTTACGAGCAGCCCCAGCCGCCGGACGACAACCCGCCGGGATTGGATAAACCGATATTGGAAAATCCAACACCGGGCAACCCGATATTGGAAAATCCGACACCGGGTAAACCGACGACGGAAAATCCAATGCAATTAAATAAAGATATACAAAAGACTGACTTACCAAAAAAAGAAAAAATAATTACTGATGAACAAAGTACCCATTCCATTCCTATCCTTTCCCCTAACCCCTCTCCCTCTGACGGGGAAGCGGCTACGCCGCCGGAACGGAAACGAAAGGAAACGGAACCGCAGACAGCTTTTGAGATTTACCGGGAGATCATCAAGGACAATATCGACTATGACATTCTCATGCAGGATATGAAGTTTGACGGGGACAGGCTTAATGAGATTGTTGACCTCATGCTTGAAACCGTATGCACCCGGAGAAAGACAATCCGCGTTGCCGGGGACGACTACCCGGCAGAGCTGGTGAAAGCAAAGTTTATGAAGCTGGACGGTGAGCATATCCGCTTTGTGCTGGACTGTATGCGGGAGAACACCACCAAAATCCGCAACATCAAGCAATATCTGAAAGCAGCCCTTTTCAATTTGATGTTTACGAAATCGACGGGGCAGATTTACAGGAGGACGCAGACAGTGAATAAACGCCCCGGCACAGACAAACGGCGGTTTACGGTGCTTGTCAACCCGAAAATCCGGGAGGAACAGCGGCGGCAAGCCGCCTTACGGAAATTTATCAAGGATTGTGAACGGCTTTACGAGAAGAACCGGGCGCACATACAGGAGGAAACAGGCAATGAATAAGCGGATCAGAAAGAAAAAGCAAAAGCAGCTTGAAAAATGTCTGCTGGATTTGGCGACCGCTATTGACGCAGGAATACAGGAGTATTGGCGGTGGCGGGAAACCATGCAACGCCGCTATGCACAGCTTTACGCAGAGGAATATGCCCGCCGCATGAGGCTTATCCCGAAACAGTGACAGGGCTTAACGGATTTGCGGCATGGAAATGTGGATAACAGGCTATGGGAGCTATGGAAAACGCCATTCACAGCACATGGAAAAGCGAAATGCAGCTTTCCCACGTCCTGCAAACAGCGTTTCCCACAGCCCCCAAAAAAGCAGCCAGTTACCCACATTCCCACACCGCCGACTAAGACGGAATCCCACCCTTTCCTACCTGTCATTCATAAAAGAAAAAAAGAATAAAGGAGCTGATCTGAAATCAAGGACATAAACACGGGATATCTGATACGCGCCCCTACCGGGCAGCGTACCGCCCAACCCTTACAACTGAATACCGCCGCGCCGCAGAAGTTACGCAGCGTGGGGACACCGCCTTTCTCACAGGGCGGTTTTTTTATGCGGCGGCGAACATTCGCTGACCGCCTTTTGTCCGCCTGCCGGACAGCCGCACAGCGGCAGAAAGGATTTTATCATGGCATTTTTTACATCAGCAGTAGGCGTTTTGCAGACACTTGTTATCGCTCTTGGAGCCGGTCTTGGCATTTGGGGCGTTGTCAATCTCATGGAGGGCTACGGCAATGACAACCCCGGCGCGAAATCGCAGGGCATGAAACAGCTCATGGCGGGCGGCGGCGTTGCGCTGATCGGCACGACCCTTGTACCTCTGCTTGCGAGCCTGTTCTCCTAATCGGCAACAGGTAGGAGCTTATGCAGAGCATACTTGACGCGATCACGGAATGGATAAAGGAAATCCTCATAGGAGCCATTAACGGGAACCTGTCAACTATGTTCGGGGACGTAAACGAGAAAGTCGGCACCATTGCCGCAGAGGTAGGGCAGACCCCGCAGGGGTGGAACGCGGGCATATTCAACATGATACGCACGTTATCGGAGAATGTGATCGTACCCATTGCGGGGCTTGTCATTACCTATGTCCTATGCGTGGAGCTTATCAGCATGGTAACGGAAAAGAACAATATGCACGACGTAGACACTTTCATGTTTTTCAAGTGGTTCTTCAAGGCGTGGGTGGCGGTGTACCTTGTCACCCACACCTTTGATATTACTATGGCGGTGTTCGACGTTGCGCAGCACGTCGTTTCCAGCGCGGCGGGGGTGATAAGCGGCAATACGAATATAGACGTTGCCGCCGCCCTTGCTTCCATGCAGGGAGGGCTTGACGCTATGGAAATCCCCGAACTTTTGCTGCTTGTCATGGAAACAAGCCTTGTGAGCCTTTGCATGAAGATCATGTCGGTGCTTATCACGGTTATCCTGTACGGCAGAATGATAGAGATTTACCTATACTGTTCTGTATCGCCTATCCCATTTGCAACAATGACGAACCGGGAATGGGAGCAGATCGGCAACAATTACTTAAAAGCCCTGTTCGCTATCGGTTTTCAAGGCTTCCTCATTATGGTGTGCGTCGGCATTTACGCGGTGCTGGTGAACAGTATCACGGTAGCGGGCAACCTGCACAGCGCGATATTCTCTATTGCAGCTTACACGGTTATCCTCTGCTTTTCCCTGTTCAAATCCGGCGCACTTGCGAAGTCAATTTTTTCAGCACACTAAAGGCGTGTCAAGGGTAGGGTGGAGATTTTCAGAGCAAAGCGGCGAAAATACGACCCGACCTTGACGCGGAGGAAACCCCATACAATACGGACAGGCAAAGGGCATAAATTGACCTTTGCCTTGATTACCCCTATGGGTACTTGGAAAGGAGGTAACAGACCATTGAAAAGAAATACGGCATAATCTACGCCGATCCCCCGTGGCAGTACGCACAAAAGCGGCTGTCCGGCGCAGCGGAACACCACTACCCCACAATGGGGGCTGATGAATTGTGTGCGCTTCCCGTCGCTGACATTGCGGCAGAGGACAGCGCACTTTTTTTGTGGGCGACATTCCCCCAGCTCCCCGAAGCCCTGCGGCTTATCAAGGCTTGGGGCTTTACCTATAAGACCGTCGCCTTTGTGTGGCTGAAACTCAACAAGAAATCCTATACATGGTTTTACGGCTTGGGATTTTGGACGCGGGGAAATGCGGAAATCTGCCTGCTTGCCACACGGGGACACCCAAAGAGGAAATCGGCGGGTATTCATCAATTCATTATCTCCCCCATTGAGCAGCACAGCAAGAAGCCGGACGAAACACGGGACAAAATTGTTGCCCTCATGGGCGACATTCCCCGGATAGAGCTTTTCGCAAGGCAGGAAACGGCGGGCTGGGACACATGGGGGAATGAAACCAAAAACAGTATCGTACTTTGACGGAAAGGAGGTTTTTCAGTATGGCGTATGTGCCAGTACCAAAGGATTTATCAAAGATAAAAACGAAAGTCGCGTTCAACCTTACAAAGCGGCAGATCGTTTGTTTCGCGGTAGCCCTTATCTTGGGCTTGCCGCTTTTTTTCTTGCTAAAGGACAGCGCGGGAACAAGCCTTGCGGCGTTTGTGATGATCGTTATCATGCTTCCCTGCTTCCTCATGGCAATGTACGAGAAACACGGACAGCCCCTTGAAGTCGTGATAAGGAATATCATTCAGACAAAGTTTGTCCGACTAAAGGAGCGACCCTATCAGACAGAAAACTTTTACGCTGTCTTGGAGAAGCAGCGGAAACTTGAAAAGGAGGTATCAGCGATTGTCAAAGGAACCAACAAAGGTAAGCGCACCGGGAAAAAGCCCCGGAAATAAGGCAAAGCGGAAACTGACCCGCGCCGAAAAGAAGCAGATCGCCGCCGTTATCAGACAGGCAAAGGGGGACGGAAAGGCGCACACCGCCCAGCAGACGATCCCCTATCTTACCATGTACCCGGACGGGATATGCCGGGTGACGGAACGGAAATACTCAAAGAGCATATCCTACGAGGATATAAACTACCAGCTTGCACAGGCAGACGAAAAGACCGCCATTTTTGAGAACTGGTGCGACTTCCTCAACTACTTTGACGCTTCCGTGTCGGTGCAGCTCTCTTTCATCAATCAAGGGACGCAGCGGGAGGAAGCGGAAAAAGCAATCAATATCCCGGCGCAGGACGACGCTTTCAACTCTATCCGCACGGAATACGGGGATATGCTGAAAAACCAGCTTTCCAAAGGCAACAACGGGCTTGTGAAGCACAAATATATCACGTTCAGCATTGAAGCCGACAACCCGGCAGCGGCAAAATCCCGCCTTGCCCGTATCGAAACGGATATACTGAACAATTTCAAGGTGCTGGGGGTATCTGCCCGCCCGCAGACAGGCTATGAGCGGTTACAGACCATGCACGGGGTATTCCACCCGGAGGGCGCACCGTTCAATTTCTCTTTTGATTGGCTTGCACCGTCCGGGCTTTCCACAAAGGACTTTATCGCCCCGCCCTCATTCCGTTTTGGCGAGGGGCGGTACTTCCGCATGGGGCGCAAGATCGGCGCGGTATCGTTCCTTGAAATCCTTGCGCCGGAGTTAAACGACCGTATGCTTGCGGATATGTTAGACCTTGAAACAGGCGTGATCGTCAATCTCCATATCCACAGTATCGACCAGACCGAAGCAATCAAGACAGTCAAGCGCAAGATTACCGACCTTGACAAAATGAAGATCGAGGAACAGAAAAAGGCTGTCCGCAGCGGGTATGACATGGATATTATACCGTCCGACCTTGCCACGTTTGGCGGCGAAGCGAAAAATCTCTTACAGGATTTACAGAGCCGCAACGAGCGTATGTTCCTGCTCACTTTCCTTGTTGTGAACATGGCAGACACGAAGCGGAAACTGGATAATGACATTTTCGCGGCGGCGGGCATTGCCCAGAAATACAACTGCCGCTTGACCCGCCTTGACTACCAGCAGGAAGCGGGGCTTATGTCAAGCGTCCCTATCGGTGAGAACCTTATCCCCATTCAAAGGGGACTGACGACTTCCAGCACGGCTATCTTTATCCCCTTTATCACGCAGGAGCTTTTTCAGAGGGGCGCAAGCCTTTACTATGGCTTAAATGCCCTTAGTAACAACATGATCTTATGCGACCGCAAGCAGCTCAAAAACCCCAACGGCTTGATCTTGGGAACGCCGGGAAGCGGAAAATCCTTTGCGGCAAAACGGGAAATGACAAACGCTTTCCTCATTACCGACGACGATATAATTATCTGCGACCCGGAAGCAGAGTATTACCCCCTTGTGCAGCGGTTACAGGGACAGGTGATAAGGCTTTCACCCACCAGCCCGCACTACGTCAACCCTATGGATATAAACCTCAACTATTCCGAGGACGACAACCCGCTTGCATTGAAAAGTGACTTTATCCTCTCCCTTTGTGAGCTGATCGTCGGCGGCAAGGAGGGCTTGCAGCCCGTCGATAAGACCGTCATTGACCGGGCTGTAAGGAATGTGTACCGCCCGTTTTTAGCTGCTCCCGACCCGGCGAAAATGCCGATTTTGGGCGACCTGTACGACGAGCTTTTGAAGCAGCCGGAGCCGGAAGCGGCGCGTATCGCGGCGGCATTGGAGCTTTATGTTTCCGGGAGCCTTAACGTGTTCAACCACCGTACCAACGTGGAGCTTTCCAACCGCCTTGTATGTTTTGACATCAAACAGCTTGGGAAGCAGCTTAAAAAGCTGGGTATGCTCATTGTTCAAGATCAAGTATGGAACCGCGTCACCGTGAACCGGGCGGCGCAGAAATCCACACGGTATTTTATGGACGAATTTCACCTGTTGCTGAAAGACGAGCAGACCGCCGCCTATTCCGTGGAGATTTGGAAGCGTTTCAGAAAATGGGGCGGCATACCGACCGCGATCACGCAGAACGTGAAAGACCTCTTGGCAAGCCGGGAAGTGGAAAATATCTTTGAGAACAGCGATTTTGTCCTCATGCTCAATCAAGCGGCGGGCGACCGTGCTATCCTTGCGAAGCAGCTCAATATCTCCCCGCAGCAAATGTCTTACGTCACCCATT
>Ga0224742_10286_pt1 | contig 12998 bp, 10 predicted proteins | sample LIM_E_Water_Neg_FD_161631 | JGI IMG/M metagenome (GOLD analysis project Ga0224742, IMG submission 161631) | Enriched cells from gastrointestinal tract of the lab mouse from Pacific Northwest National Laboratory (PNNL), Richland, Washington... | ecosystem: Host-associated > Mammals > Digestive...
TTAATGACAATCGCGATTTTTTATGAAGCATTTGAATGTATGCTGGCATATGATAAAGATATAAGCACAAAACAAAGTTATATGCTTTTTCTTGTTCCGCAGCCTGCATATAAAGTTTTAGGCGCTAAGATTTTGGCAGCGGTAGTGCAGATTATTGTTACGATTATTGTCTTTACCGCAGTTATTGCCACAAGTATGACATTTTATCTAATGAAATTTGAAAATGTCAAAAAACTGTTTATGATGTTAAAAGAATTGCTAAAAGGGATGTTTTATATTGATATTAACTGGAATTATTTAATACAAGGAATTATTGGGCTGATTGTTTTGTGGCTGTTTGTTGTAATGCTTGCTATCTTTTTAATCACACTGTTTAATACAATTTTAGGGCACGGAAAATTAATAAGTTTATTAACTGTAATTGCATATTTTTTCTTATTCTGGGTTACAGGGGAGGTAGAAAATGCAATTTCTGGAATTCATTTTCCATCAGAAACAATGCATATGATTGTTAGTTATGCATATTTTGGAATTATTGATGTTGTACTGTTTGTAGGAAGTACATGGTTAATTGAGAAAAAGCTAAGTGTTTAGTATTATTATTTGTAAAAGATTAACAGCAAGAAACACTGTCATAGCAGCAAATTCGTAGGGGATTTTGTGTGCTGTTCGCAGTGTTTCTCTATTGATATTTACTGGGTATTTTCTCTTGCGGAATAAGCCCTTTAAAAAATCTCATACGAACATCCAAAGAATAAACATAATTTTATTTAATTTGGCTAGTACACCGTTTTCTTAACCCTCGTATACAAAGTGCTTGATATTTGTATCAGTGCAAGGCGGAGGAAGGAGGCGATGCGGTGGCATCGTTGACTGACGACAACGCGGCAATGATGCAAATAGCGAGTGCTTGGTATATGAGGAATTAAAAAACGGTGTACTAGATTGAAAAGTTTCATAGTTCAACAAAGATGAATCGCAACTAATTTCTCTATTACACATTGCGTTTATCCAAATTTATTGATAAAATATAGTGTAATAAACCATGGGAAAAGCAAGGGAATGAAGGGGTTGGCGCTTTAAGGAAAATAGATACAAGATATTATAACGCCATGGAGTGTTTTCACTATATCTTGTAGAATCAAAGTTTAATGCGACATCCCCTTTTGATTGGTATGCGTGTAAGGCACGCAGGGGGAGAAAAGATGTCAGAAGGTGATATAAGAAGAACAAAAATCCTTGAAATTTTGCGCAGCAGCAAACAGGCAGTGACGGGAACAGAACTGGCAAAGCAGCTAGGGGTCAGCCGTCAGATAGTGGTACAGGATATTGCGCTTTTGCGTGCTACAGATAAAAATATCCTTTCGACAAATAAAGGATATATTTTGTTTATAGAAAATGAAAATGCCCTGTGTAGGAGAAGAACCTATAAAGTGAAACATACAAATAAGCAAATTCCCGACGAACTAAACACAATTGTAGATAATGGCGGGCATATTCTGGATGTGGTGGTGGAGCATGACATTTATGGGCAGATTGCGGCAGACTTAATTATTTACAGTCGCGCGGATGTACAGGCTTTTGTGGAAAAGGTAGAGAAATTTCGAACAAATCCGCTGTGCACATTGACAGACGGCATCCATTTTCACACTGTGGAAGCAGGCACGGAGGAGATACTAGATAGAATAGAATTGGAATTAAATGCAAAAGGGTACTTGCTTAAATAGGAAAAGTGTGGTATTCTTGCTTTTGGCTGACAAGACAGTTGTCAATACATAGTGTCAGTACAGGAGGAGAATATGGAAACAATTAAGAAACGATTAAATGAGATTTTTATTGATGGATTAAGCGGAATGGCATCTGGCTTGTTTGCTACGCTGATTATTGGTACCATTATCCAGCAGATTGGGCTGCTGATACCAGGGAGTATCGGAAATTATCTGTATATGATGGGAAAGGTAGCCGCAGCAATAACAGGCGCAGGAATCGGCTGCGGCGTAGCAGTGAAATTGAAAGAAAGTCCCCTTGTAACGTTGTCAGCGGCAACGACGGGTATGGTAGGTGCTTTTGCAAGCAAGATTATAGCTGGAACTGTGTTGGTAGAGGGTGCAATGGTTTTTGCAGGGCCAGGTGAGCCGTTGGGGGCGTTTATTGCGGCAATTGTGGGTGTTTACATAGGTCGTTTGGTGTCTGGCAAAACGAAGGTCGATATTTTGGTAACACCATTTGTCTGCATTGTCAGTGGTTCAGCGGTGGGATTAATTTTAGGTCCGCCGATTTCAGCCTTTATGACATGGCTTGGTTCTATTATTAACTGGGGCACGATTCAGGCACCGTTTTTAATGGGAATTATTGTGTCTGTATTAATGGGAATTATTTTAACATTGCCGATTAGCTCCGCAGCGCTGGGGATTATTCTTGGGCTGAATGGTATTGCAGCAGGTGCGGCAACTGTCGGATGCTGTGCCAATATGGTTGGTTTTGCGGTAGCTTCTTTCCGGGAAAATAAAGTAAACGGGCTTTTGGCGCAAGGGCTTGGTACGAGTATGCTGCAAATCGGAAATATTGTGAAAAAACCGATTATTTGGCTTCCGGCGATTATTGCTAGCGCAGTTTTAGGCCCGATTTCTACAATGGTGTTTCAAATGTCCAATAACCCGACTGGCTCCGGGATGGGAACTGCGGGATTAGTAGGGCAAATTAACGCATATCAAACAATGATAGAGGGTGGTATGTCCGCAGGAATGGCATTATTTCAAATAGGATTGATGCATTTTGTATTGCCTGCAATCATTGCCTTGGCAGTATCAGAATTTATGCGCAAAAAAAAGTGGATAACAGACGGCGATATGAAACTTAATATATAATATGTGCTGTTCTATAAGAACCTGTTTAAAACCTGTTTTTTGTCAGATGTGCGCTACAGTTTGTATAAATTTTGCCCCGAATAAGGGAGGCGTAGTGGAGCCACGCTGACTGAATGAGGGGCAAATCTCTTGCAAAATGCAATTTTCCTTTGTGCGTCTGTGTGCATATTGTTATGCTTAGCCTTAGCCTTTTCGACGATTAGGAACTGTTCAGAAATTACTTGTGTGACAAGTACGCCGTATAAATGTTCCTATGCAAATCTCTTGTAATTAGAAGAAAATCGCAGGCATAGGAGGCAAAGGCATAAAGAGCAATGCCTTATGTCAAGATTTTCTAATGCCGCAGGTGGACATTTAGACAAGTAATTGTCATGAGTAATTTGTTAACAGTTCCTTAGTATAATGCTTTCTAAGCACTGTGTGAACAGTAACAAGTAAGCTACAATCCATTCGTCTATCAAATTAATGAAAAACTGTGCGCCAAAATCAAATGGGGCGTAAATAGGAATATAAGCAAACCATCGTCATATAAAAAAATAGATAAATAAATGGAATATTCTGCCGTTTTGTGGTATGATAAAAACATCGCGGCTTCAATAGAGTCTTGATATTAGGGTACGGATAATCCATTTTTATAGGAAAAAACTCCTATTTTGAAAGCAGAACCGCTGCGATAAGATAAGGAAGGAGAAGTATTGCAATGTATCAGATAATAGATGGAAAGAAAATAGCACAGGAAATTAAAGATGAATTAAAGGAGCAGGTAGCAGCATTGAAAGCAGACGGAAAGACACTTTGCCTTGCAGTAATACAGGTAGGAAATGATCCAGCCTCAAGCGTTTATGTTGGGAATAAGAAAAAAGCCTGCGCTTATATTGGGATTGATTCTCTATCGTATGAACTGCCAGAGGATACAACACAAGAGGACTTATTGGATTTGGTAAAGGCATTAAATGCAGATAAAAAGGTAAATGGAATTTTAGTGCAATTGCCGCTGCCACAGCATATTGATGAGGAAACAATTATCCAAACCATTTCACCAGATAAAGATGTGGACGGTTTTCATATGCGCAATGTCGGTGCATTGTGTGTGGGAAGCAAGGGATTTGTTTCTTGTACGCCGCTTGGCATTATCCAGCTTTTAAAGCGTTCTCAGATTGAGATTGAAGGGAAACGCTGTGTTGTTTTGGGGCGGAGCAATATTGTGGGAAAACCAATGTCGCTTTTGCTGTTACAGGAAAATGGAACGGTTACGATTTGCCATTCGCGCACGAAAGAGATTAAGGAGATAACAAGACAAGCAGATATTTTAATTGTTGCGATTGGAAAGCCGAAATTAGTGGATGATACGTATATTAAAGAAGGCGCTGTTGTAATTGATGTCGGCATTCACCGCGACGAAAACAATAAGCTTTGTGGAGATGTGGATTTTGAAAAAGCAGCATCACATACCAGTGCAATCACACCTGTGCCTGGCGGCGTCGGTCCTATGACCATTGCCATGCTTATGTATAATTGCGTTAATGCAATAAATTAGTATAGCTGTGCCAGCCGCACGCAGCAAAGCGGCAGTTTTGAGATTGTGAAGCTTTTTGTACAGATTTGTGCAGAAGTAATAACCAGCTAAGGCGTTGCAGGGTGCGTCATAACGGAAGTAGGAGAAGATTAATCTTCTCTTTTTCTTTTATGCGCAGTCCCATGCAGTGGAAATATGCCGCAGAAGCGGCGCATAGGGGGAAGATGGCTCTTCCCTACTCGATGGATTGTGCTATTTGTATGGCTTATATTGCCTGCAAAGAATTACTTTTAATTGCTTTTACAAATAAATTGTCTGAATATTCAGAAATTATTATGCAAAATCACTGATAACACTTGTGAAAAACGACAGTATTTAGAAAAAATCACAAAACTACTTGCCAAATTAGAAATGGAGTGCTATTATACAATTACAGAAACACAAAAGACCAAATCAAGACAGGTAAGAGGAGGAAAAGCTTTTGTGAAGCATTTGAAGATAGATACCAAGTGCTATCTGGAAACCAAAAACAATATGCATAGAGCAAAATAGAAGGAGGCGAGTCCCTTGGTAGGTAAGAACCCTGAATTTAGCGAAGCTGAAATCCCTTAATCAATATGAGAATTATAAGAGCCAAGGCATTAAGTATGCAAGGCAAAGGAAATTAAGCAGCGTATTTCGGAATAGTAGTTAAAGACAGGAAATCAAAACAAAGTGAAGTTAGTAGAATACGGCGGTGCTGGAAAAGAGGACGCCAGCGCAATATAAGCAAAATCAAAGTGTCGGAAGCATATTCTGAGAAACAGAGTGAAGAGAATAAGAGCCAAACGATTAACGGATAGCAAAGTAGCATCTATTCAAAAATAGAAGTATCTTGAAAGGCAGAATTTATCGAAGATAGGATTTATTTGAAATAGAAATATGGAGAATAAGAGGTATCTATTTAAGGCATATCTAAGATAGGAGTCATCAAAGATAGAAGTTATTTATGATAGTAATATCAAAGATAAAGATCATTAAAGATGGGAACTGTTAAGGGTAGGACTTATTTTTAGATAAGAGTCAAGATGGGAGCTGTCGAAGATAGGGATTATTTAAGACAAAGGCTATCAAGATAGAAATTATTTATGATGAAAGTATCAAAAATAAGATTTAGTCAAGATAGAAAATGTTAAAGATAAGACTTTATAGAGATATAAACTATCGAGGATAGAATTATCGGAAGCAGAAGTTGTCGGGGATAAGATTTATTCGAGATATCAGTTATCGAAAATAGAAATTATCAAAACAAGAGGATAATCTAAGAAAGTGGAACATTGAAAGTTTGGAGAGGAGAAGACTTTGCATGGAGAGAAAACTTGAATAAAGATTTCGCATGAACAGGGGCTTTTATCTACAAAGAACTTTGTGTAACAGATATTTTTAGTAAGAAAGGAAGTATCAATACAAGAAATATAGAAATATCTTAGAGTCCAAGGCATCTTAAAATGCATCACTTGAAATCAGAAGTAGGTAGAGGGCAAAGTAAGTAAAAACTTTCTATAAAAAGCTTATATGGTAGAAGAAGCCGAGAAAGAGGAGAAAAATTGGATAACGAATTTCAGTAGAGCGGCCGTTGTATCAAAGGTGATATGGCGGTCGTTCTTTTGTAGGCGTTAAAAACAGAAATTAAAGCAAAAGAAATAGATTCGGCAAAATCACCGATAACAGTTGTGAAAAAACACAGTATTTAGAAAATAAAACAATATCTATTGCAATTTAGCAATACAAGTGCTAAAATACAAGTACAGACACACAAAAGTCTGGTCGCGAAATCGAAACGGAGAACAACCAAGGACTTTTAGGGTAATCTCTGAGAACTGATGCTAGGAAATATATTATGTTTGTACCAAAATGGTAAGGAGGCGAGTCCATTGGGAGCGATGGAAACCAAAGCAAAATAGAATCCGCAACAGTAGGGATTATATGGATGCGTAGGTAAACGAAGCGGACGGAAGAACAGAATAAGGTAGGAAGTAGGAAATCGGTTTTTATTAAAACCGATGTAAAGTTGGCGAAGTTGATGGGAAAGGACATCAATAATATATTTTTGAAAATATAAAGCATAAACGCCTGGAAAGAGGAAAAAATTGGATAACGAAGTTAGTTAGAGCGGTCATTGTATCAGGAAGTGATATAGTGACCGTTCGTTTGTATATAGATGGTTGGCTAACAACGCCGATTCATAAGTATAATTATCTCAAACGATATGGTAAAATTTATCGCTTATGCGTATATTATGTTACTTTTTACACCAACGCCAAAGTAGTGGGAATTATGCACCAAAATGCTAAAATCTTACGCTTTTTTACTTTAGCATTTTGTGTGCAAAATCTATTATAATTCACGCCTCAGTAACCTAAAAGCTGATAAAGACTGGCATGGGTGAGAATTGTAACGTTGAAGGCAGGACGTTATTGCTATTATTACCGAATTTGTTTATAATAAAAGAAACAAAGGATTGTACTGATTGTATTCGTGCAATAATACTGGCAAATGTTAAGATATTCCTATTTTTGTACAAACCATATATCATTGAACAATATGAATTGTACAACAAGGAAAATCTAAACGTTCGTGAGTACAATAAATTAAGAAACTGTTTAGAAATAGGAGAAATGCAAATGAATTTACAAGAAATCGCATATCAGAATAAAGATATCGCAAGTAAAGCACTGGCAGAGTTGTTAAAGGGAAAATCCTTTCGTGTGTATGGATTAAATCTGCCTAAGATTAAAAAAGTGCTCCCAACGAATATTCCAACGGTGAAAGCTAATGAATTGCGTATTGATAATCTGTTTGAACTTACTGATGGAACGGCGGCAATTGTGGATTATGAAAGTGATTACGACAATGCGGATAAGGTGAAATATTTAAATTATATGACAGGAATTGCAAACCGATATTTGAACGAAAATAAAAAGTGCCCTAAACTTCGGATGATTGTGATATATACTGGCGACATCAGGAGAGAGCAAGTTTCTACAATATATGATATTGGTGCTATAAAAGTAAATATTGAAGCAGCATTTTTATCAGAACTTGATGCAGAGGGGATTTATCGGCGTTTGAAGGAAAAGGTTGACAGCGGAACACTGCTTAGTGATGAAGAGTTAATGGAATTTATTATATTTCCACTGGCGTATCGTGATAAAGAAGAAAAAAAGAAGAAGATTCATGAAGCTGTAAATTTGGCAATTCTGATACAAGATAGAAAACAACAGATATTTATTTTAGCGGGAATTTTAACATTTACGGATAAGCTGATTGACAAGGAAGCGGCGAATAAAATAAGGAGGGCGATTGAGATGACACAGGTAGCAAGAATATTTGAGGAAGAAAAGCAGCAGGCATTGACGCAGGTAGCTAGAATATTTGAGGAAGAAAAACAGCAAGCACTTATACAGGCGGCGAAAACGTTTGAGGAGGAGAAAAGACAGGCGGTAGAGGAAGCGACGAAAACGTTTGAGGAGGAGAAAAGGCAGGCGGTAGAGGAAGCGGCGAAAACGTTTGAGGAGGAGAAAAGGCAGGCGGTAGAGGAAGCGGCGAAAACGTTTGAGGAGGAGAAAAGGCAGGCGGTAGAGGAAACCGAGGAACGAATTAGTAAGAAAAGTGTGCGTGAACTTGTGGTGCGAATGATTGAAAAGGGCTATTCCGTGGAAGAAATTGTATCTTTAGTACCAGATTTTGCACAAGAGGATGTGGAGGTGCTACGAAAGGAACTGCCACATAGATAAAATATTTGTAATGTGGCAGGCTAACAGATTAGAATATTTGTAATGGTTTATAAATGTCCTGGTGGCACTTCTGTTATACGCAGTCCTATGCCAAGAAGCAGCCAAAAAATAGGAGCTGTACCGACATTAGAATCATTGGTAAGCGCTGTCAATAGGTATCCCAATATACTGATTGCAACTGCAACAACAATGGGGGAGATTTGGTCAATTGATTTTGCTGATTGTGCTTTGATGGCTTTGATGAAATATATTGTCCAAAATATACCAAGGGAAATTAATGATAAGACTGGATTCGTATTTGTTTGGACAGAGCGAAGATATAAAATCAGCTAAGTGAAGCGAAGTGCCCTGTCAAAACACAATGGTTACTAGTCCATTATAACAATACTTTAGTATTTTGTAAATATACTTACTTTGGATAGACTTAAATCAAAAAGAGGTCATTAATATGCTTGGAGAACAGATTAAATCGTTGCGTATCGCGCGCAATATCAGTCAAGTAACACTGGCAAATCAGTTAGGCGTAAGCAAACAAAGCGTAAGTAATTGGGAGAACAACAATATTCTTCCGTCTATTGATATGTTAAAGAAAATAGCAGCATATTTTAGTTGTACCGCAGATTATTTATTGGAATTGGATAATGACAGGGTTTTTATTGACACAGCGGGATTAACAATAGAACAAATTGCCCATATTCAATTGCTTGTAAATGATTTTAAACAATTAAATTCCAAATGCATTGCAAAAGAATAACAATGATTAAGTAAAGAGTAATAAGAAAGGAATAGCAAGAAAAGAATAATAAGAATAGTAAGAAAGAATAATTAAGAAAAGAAAAAAAGGGGCTGTCGGAAATACACGATTTCCCGACAGTCCCCATAAAAAATAATTTCAACACTGCTAATCCACAGCAAAATAAAAAATATCAGTTTATCAATAATTCCCTATGCACACTTACGAATTTTCAAATAAATCCCCCGCTCGTCTGCAATCTTCTGGCATTGTGCGATTTCGTCTGCTGGAAGCACATCTACAATGGAGAACTGTGTATGTGAAAATGCTTTCTGCGCCAGTGTGGCAAAGTCTAATAGTGCCGGAAACGCGTTTTCAAACAGCGGTCTTGTTACCGCCTGATATTTTTCGGCAGTAGGGGCATTAAGACTGATGGAAACGCTGTCAATCACTTTGGCAAGCTCCGGAACGATATTGTGTTTGTGATAGAGGTTGCCTAATCCGTTTGTATTGAGGCGGATAGGGATATGGTATTTGTCCTTCACATATTGTGCACTTGCCAAAAGATTCTCAAGAGCGCAGGTTGGTTCGCCATATCCGCAGTACACAAGTTCGTTGTATCCGGTAAAGTCAAAGTCGTCGATTGCCTTAATAATATCTTCCAACGTAGGCTCTGTTTTGTGCCATAGAGTATCGGCATCACCAACGGAGTCTTTTGTAGTACGTACGCAAAAGGTGCAGCTACAGTCACATTGGTTTGTAATATTTGCGTAAACTTGATTTTTGTATGTATATAGTATGTCTGCCATATTAATCTCCATTCTTGTGCGTGCCCATCTGATTTGCCAGTTTTGCTTTTAAATGAATCTTATCCAGTGCTAAGCCGAAGATTACAAAAAATACTGCGCTTCCGCCGGACTGAATTAAGCTTCCTGTCATAGATGCAAACAGTGCAACGGAAGTTCCAAACAGCAGGGCTTCCGCTTCATAGTAGCAAAAACCGGAAATAAAATAGGCAATCATTGTAGCAATAATATTTCTTTTTGTAACAATTTTGGCTGATTGACTGGAAAAGGGAATCGTAATCAGCATTTTTATAATAATGGTAGCAGGCGCCCACAGCGGGGAAGTCATTAAGTCGGCAAGCCCGCCGCCGATTGCTGCTGCCGCAAGTGCATAGGGTGTTGGAAGCAGCGCTGCAGCAAGGTAAATCAGCGAATCGCCGAAATGGATATAGCCGTTATTCGCACCGACAGGAATATGACAGATGTAAGCGGTCATAATGGCGATCATTGCGGCGAAGAGTCCTGTAATGGTCAAATAGCGCATTCGGACGCTTTGGCTTTCTTTGGTTTTGGGTTCTGATACGGTTTTTGTGTTCATAATAAGTCCTCCTTGTATTGCAATTTTTTATAATATTATTTTGGCAGCGGCTGTTTATAAAAATATAATATTTATATCTGCATGAGCTTGCCTAAATATTTTTCAAAATGGATGCCGTGGTTTGCGGGCACTTGTTCGCGTGAGGCTTCTTCAATAGCAGGTTGTAAGAAATCTACGGCAAGACGGATTGTACTTTCTAGGGGCAGTTGGTTAACTAAGCCGCCGCAGACAACGGCTGCAAACAAATCTCCTGTGCCAGAGAAGCCCATGCCTGTGTACGGCGTTTCTGTATAAAAAGTAGTATCAGCGTTAACAGAAAGATTTCCCATATAAGAGTTGCCATTGCTGTGACTAATAATGCCGGTGACAACAATTGTCTGTTTGGCAGAGGTATTTTTTAAAAGTGTATGACAGATAGCGGCAATGCGTTCCAAATAATCTGATTTATCTGCATGGCGGACGAGATCGCTGTAATCAAAATCCGCAAGCAGGCATAACTCAGTTAGGTTTGGTGTAATAACATTCGCCCTTGTGACAAGCCGTTTCATTCCGCTAAGAAGCTGGGGCGTAAAAGCTTTAAAAGTTTTGCCGTTATCGCCCATGACGGGGTCAGCCAGATATATTGTATTCTGTTTTTGAAAACAATCCAAAAAAGAGATTACTTTTTCAATCTGCGCCGGACTTGCAAGGTATCCGGAATGTATTCCGTCAAAGTGTACATCCAATTTTTGCCATTCTGTGGTGAAAAAGTCCATTTTGTCGGTAAAATCGTCACAGTAGAAGCTGGGGAATCCTGTCTGCGCAGATAAGACGGCAGTGGGAAGCGGACAGGCTTGCAGTCCCATTATGGATATTACGGGAATTGCCGCTGTCAAAGAACATTTTCCAAAACTAGACAAATCATTGATTAAAGCTACTTTCTTCATGGTGTTAAAATCTTGCCTTTCTCAAAATTGTTATTGCTGCGGATATCGTATACAATAATACCACAGCACGATTACTACTGTACAGGAAAAATGGCATTTTAAAAATACACAGTTTTGCGATTTTTTTAGGGGACAGTTGGAAAATATATACAAAACCTATTGACATACTAGGAATAAGGGAGTATGATTAGGACAACTTAGAAAATTAGGGAGGATAAAAATATGGGAAAGAAAAGTTATGCGGACAGAGCATTTAAGTTTGAAACATTGCAGCTTCATGTAGGGCAGGAAAGTCCAGATCCTGTGACAGATGCAAGGGCGGTGCCGATTTATCAGACATCTTCCTTTGTATTTCAAAATGCAGCACAGGCACAAGCACGGTTTAGCTTACAGGAGGCGGGGAATATTTACGGAAGATTAACCAATCCTACAGAGGATATCTTTGAACAACGGATTGCGAAGCTTGAGGGCGGTGTAGCGGCATTGGCGGTTGCGTCTGGTGCAGCGGCTGTTACATATGTTATTCAAAATTTAGCGCAGAGCGGCGGGCATATCGTTGCGGCAAAGAATGTTTACGGTGGTACATATAATCTATTGGCGCATACGCTTGCCGATTACGGTGTAACAACGACCTTTGTTGACCCGTTGGAAACCGCCAATTTTGAGAACGCGATTCAGGAGAATACCAAGGCGCTTTATATCGAAACGCTGGGAAATCCGAACTCGGAAGTGGCAGATATTGAGGAAGTGGCAAAGATTGCGCATTCGCATAAGATTCCGCTTGTTGTAGACAGTACTTTTGCAACGCCGTATTTAGTAAAACCAATTGCATACGGTGCAGATATTGTGGTGCATTCCGCAACAAAGTTTATTGGTGGACATGGTACTACAATAGGCGGTGTAATTGTGGACGGCGGAACATTTGACTGGAAAGCAAGTGGAAAATTTCCGCAGCTTACAGAGCCCAATCCAAGCTATCACGGAATTAGTTTTACGCAGGCGGCAGGCGCGGCGGCATTTGTAACAAGAATCCGTGCGATTTTGCTGCGTGATATGGGAGCAACACTTTCTCCGTTTCATGCATTTATTTTTCTGCAGGGGCTGGAAACACTTTCATTAAGGGTGGAGCGTCATGTGGAAAATGCGTTGAAGGTGGTACAGTATCTGTCGAAACATCCAATGGTAGAGAAAGTAAATCATCCTTCTGTCAGCACAGATCCAAAGCAGCAGGCGCTATATCAAAAATATTTTCCCAATGGCGGCGGCTCTATCTTCACCTTTGAAATCAAGGGTGATGAGCAGAAAGCAAAGGATTTTATTGACAATTTAGCACTGTTTTCGCTGCTGGCGAATGTGGCAGACGCAAAGTCGCTGGTAATTCATCCATATTCTACCACTCATGCAGAACTAAACGAGGAGGAGAAAGCGGATCAAGGTATTAAGCCAAATACAATTCGGCTTTCAATTGGTATTGAGCATATTGATGATATTATAGAAGATTTGGAGGAAGCATTCTGCGCAGTTGCGGGAGCATAAAATAGGATATCAGCCCTCATAGGCAAAGCAAAAGGCAAAGCGGTATCGTTTGCCTTTTGTTTGGTCTTTGGGGGCTGTTTTAAAATATTATTTTGTCTATAAGTTTTTCTGTACTTTTGGCTAATTCAGTGTTAAAATAGAATCAATAAAAAATTTATGCAATCAGTAAATAAATGTAGAACGTGTGTTATAAAATTTTATAGAATAGAACAGAATTGTACGAAAAGATGTCTTGTTTGGTAGAAAGTACAGAAAGGCAGG
>Ga0224742_10287_pt1 | contig 12985 bp, 11 predicted proteins | sample LIM_E_Water_Neg_FD_161631 | JGI IMG/M metagenome (GOLD analysis project Ga0224742, IMG submission 161631) | Enriched cells from gastrointestinal tract of the lab mouse from Pacific Northwest National Laboratory (PNNL), Richland, Washington... | ecosystem: Host-associated > Mammals > Digestive...
ATAGTATTGATAAGGAGAAGTCTAAATTGGGTGATAAAACAGTAGAAATAGGTGATTTTCTTTTTGAGGAAAAAAAATATGATTTCGAAAAGTTGTGGAATGATATATACTACAAAAATAGTTATAAAAAATATGAAGACAGGGCACTTGAATTAATGAGGCTTCATTACGAATTTTTTAGAATTATTAATGATTTAAAGGAATGTGAAGCAGTTCTTAGAGGTGCTAAAATAGTATGTACACATGGTAATCATCCTATTTATTTAGATATCTATGAGGATCACGGTGTTTATGATAAAAATACACCAGTTATGTCCTACAATCATACTCTCGTTACATATAAGCATGAACTTTCCAATCGTCGTATGAAAAAGTTTATTAACAACTTTTCTATATACATTTTCAATCATAATGGAAAAACAATTTATACCAATTCCATCTTTTTCATCCCAACTCCCAAAGCACACCTCCACACGTGCTCCTATCTCCGGCATTGCATAGAGGGCATTTCCTGTTTCCGGATACCAGTTGTAAAAATAATCCCCTGTTGATTTTCCGCCATCAATATCCAATGCAACTTTTATCTGCTCTTGTTTGACATCTACTACTGTTCCGGATAAGCCAAGACCTATTAGGTTTTCTTGATATATTTTCTTGCAGATTTCTTTATTTTTTAATAAATACCGAAATATCAGTTCTCCATGTTGAAAGCGGGCAGATACGCCGCATATTATCAGTCTGCGTCCACAGAATACTGTTTTGTCACCCAATTTATAAAATTCTCTGCTTTCTGCTTGATATTCTGTTTCCGTCTGACTACCATCTCTGTGTGGTAATCTAACGATATTTATAGTATATTCATCCTCTGGAAGCGGCGGGACGGTATTTCCGTTACGCATACCAAACCACAGCGCTGGTTCTCCGCTGATAATATCTGCCACAATGCAGGTTGTTAAGCGGCTTGCTAGGCGTTTGCTAAATTCCCATGCTGTTTCATTATATTGAATCAATGGTTTTCCTATCGGACTATTATTTCCTTCTGTACAGATAATTTGACCGCCGTCTTGTTCGACTGCTTTGCGTACAATTTGCGCATATGTTTTTTCGACTGCCTGAAAGGATCTTTTTTCTGTTTTCTGATCCAGTTTACAGGATGCGGACTGTGCAATTATATGAACCTCTATAAAACTGCCTGTCTTTTCTTCGGATACATTGGTTATATATCCACAAAATATGGTTTCCTTATCTTGTTCTTTCCAAATGCGGATTTTACTGTCGTAAAAAGATTCTTTTCCATATGTGATATTTTGATCGATATATCCGTTGATTTCTAAAGTGGTATGTTGGTTTGGCTTCCATTCAAAAGAAAAATCTTTTACAGACTGAAACGGTATTTTACTTTCTATCCGCAGTTCATGATTGATATTTAATTCCATTATAATACCCCTATCCGGCATTGCAGCACTACCAGCTATTGCTATAACTTAACTTGTGCACCGCTTAAATACAGGTCGCCGCCTAATTCCATTTCTGTTTCACCTTGTTTTAATTTTATTTTCTCTGGAGCGCTTAATTCTATGGAAGAATTTGTGCTGGTTAGAAACATTGTGCCATTGGCGCGTATGGATATGGTTCCTTCGCTTACCATCTTTATTCCCTCCGCATCAGATAATTCGATATACGTTCCATTATTGTTGGTCAGCAGTATTTTTCCCGGTGATAGCTGAATTTCTTTTCCTTCTTTATTCCGCCAGAATTTACAAGCAGGGTCAGTGCGCAGGCTGGCATTTCCCTCATGGTATGCGCTTACTGCATAGGCTTGTTTTTCTTGTTCTGCTGGAAAATAAAGCCTAATTTTATCACCTATTTCGGGCATACAGTACCAGCCTGTCCCATCCGGTGAAGAATAAACGGTTGCATAAGGAAACCAGCGGATTCCTGTTTTGTCTTTGTTTTCATCCTCAAATAATTGTATTGCTACAGTTTCTCTATCTACATTCAGAACCTTGCCAAACAGTGATGCGCCGGACAAACGTGTGTTGTACTCTGTTGGTACACTGATGCCTGATTTTTGCCGCATATAATAGGTATGATACAGTTCATTTCCTTCCATATGGGTTTCTACTTTCCAGATAATCATTTTTCTACCGTCAATTGTACCAGTGCCGCCGAGTTCATAGATTTCTCGATCGTCCCAAATGTAGGAAATTGTATCCTGCGGGCTGATATTTAATCCTTTTCCTTTTTTCTGCCAATATTCTTCTATATCGCACTGGGTTCTGTATTCTGTCGGTGCTGGAATGACTGCGCTGTATATGTCCGGCATCCCGAAGTAATACCGCTCTCCTTTTGCCGTACAGTCTGGCATAACAATTGTATGATTCATACTTGCAAGCCGTTTTACAAATGCCCAGTCTGTTTCTTGGTACTGCATAATAAGCTGCCCTGTTTTCTTGCCTTCTCCCACGCTCATACGCACATATGGATTGTTGTATCCTTCGCTGCAGGTATCCAGCAAATCCTGATAGGTCAGGCTTGGCGATTGAAAGCTGCGTATTTTTTCTTTATAATCCATTAGCAGCGTTCCAGAATACAGCACAAGTTCCATTGTGCAGGTTCCGCCAGATATATGCAGTTTCAGGTTCTGCACAATTCCGTAAAATAAGATATGTTGAATATCATCTGCTAGAGCTGTTACACGCACCCATGTCTGTTCCCTGCCTAAACTAAGATATTCTTCTTTCTTTTCAAACGGAATGATACCAGATAATTTAACATATCCATGTTCGTTGACTTGTTTTAATCCTTGATAGCTTTCCACCTTTAATTCATCAAATGGGCGGACAATAATTTGTTCTTCTCTCATCGCAAAATGCTCCTCTCCTCTGTTTCCCGGTATAATTCTACTTCTTTTAATCCCAGCCCGAATACTTCCCTACGGATTAGGCTTTCTGCAATATCCATTGAGAGAATGGTATGCCGTTTCAGGGAATCGCTGACCCAGAAAATATTTTTATTTACAAAGACTTTCTCCCCTTGCTGCTTTGTCTGCTTGGAAATGTTTTTCCCGTTATCGTATTCTTTGCTTTCTACGCACAATGCTTTTGTTTCATTAAATACTGGCAGAAAATAAAGCTGTGACTTTCTCTGCAATTGGTTAATTAGAAATACTTCACGATAAAAACACAAGTCTTTGTACATTTTGATAACTTCCAATACGGTGGAGGATATCATTAAAAAGGGGGACAAAATAATATCTGTGAAAATGGTTTTGTTTGACGACTCTACAATAAACACTTGGCGGTCTGGTATTTTGGGGTATGTTTCTAATTGGATTGTCCTGATATCAAATTTGCCAAACAGGTTTTTAATGCGGGGGGCATATTTTAGTTCAGGGGTTTCTTGGAGTTCGAAGTATTTGGTCATGGTTTTATTTCTCCTTTTTACCGCACTTTTATCGGTGCAAGTCCTAAATAGATAATATCGCCTCTTTCTACACGGCAGGGTTCTCTTGAAGATACTTTATATACTTTTCCGTTCCCGCCACGCTGGATGCGTGTTCCATTTTCACTGTCTAAGTCCTCTATGTACCAGCTTCCGCTGCTATAATTCATCACAGCGTGTTCTCCATCGATTGTTCCTGCATAATCGGTATTTTTTAGATTAACATCTACCTGAAAAGAACCTTCATCTCTGCCAAAAACAATAGAGGTTTTGCCATATATATCCCATGTATCTGTGATATTGTTATCTTCGCCAAGCAAAAGGATTTCGGATATTCCCCTTTTCTTTGTATCATATCTTGGGAAACGTTTATCTTCCGTCGCATCAAGAATTGTCAATACGAGGAAGAATACTGCATAAACCGTAAGAATTGCCAAGCTGATATATTTTTCTGTGGGAGTTTTTAGGTAGACAAAGGATAAAATTGCTCCTGTGATGGAGGATATTATAATCGCTATGTCTAGTGGAAGTTTTCGGTTCATTACCTAAAATCCTTTCTATTTTTACGAATTTAATATTTCATGTAGTTTTGCCTTTTCAATCCAGATACATCTTCCTCCATAAAGAGGCATAAAATTATTATCCCATACAGGCATTGGTATATAAGTTTCCTTACCTGTTTCCAATTCTTCTACATACCACCCTGCCGGAATTTCTATCCATCTTGATTTCAGATCTATATAGGCAGGATCTTCTCCCATTGATTCCCACATCCAAAAAAGTTCTATATTTCCTGTACAATAAGCCAGATACTTGCCATCAGGGGAATATGTTGTTCCGTACATAAATTCTCCCAGCTTTTCTATTTCTTCGTTTGGATATGTTATTTTGTACGTTTCATCCCCTTGCGAAAAAATAATCCAACCGCTGTTTCTATCTCCTTCCATCTGGGATATCTCAATAGGCCATTTTGTCTTATCTCCTGTGCGTTCCAAATAATACAGCTTCTTTGCGTTTTCTTCCTCTATACTATAAATAGTAATTCCTGTACCGCAGCCATTTTGATATTCATCTTTATCAGTGATTGCCAACAGTTTTCCCTCCGTATCAAAACACCACCAGTTTTCAGAAAATTCACCTGTATTTTTCCCATAATATTGTTTTAACAATTGTTCTGCGGATTCCATATTTTTCTGCAATATTCGTTCATAACAATCTTTTTTTGCCTTGTACTGCACAAACTTCCGTAAATCAGAACCAATATCACCATTAAACAGTTTTATTTCTTCCCCATTATAATACCATCTTTCTCTATATAAACCACTGCCGTTCATTAGATATTCCCTAGTAATCATCCATCTCATATCTGTTGAAAAATCTGTAATAATTTCTTCTGAATTATCTAACCAACTTTCATGAATAATCCATTTATCGTTTTTATTATCTTCTGCCAACTTCTTTGCAAGATCCAGCGTTTTCCCAAATATTTTCTCATGCAGGGCAAAATAAAGTTCTTCTCCTTCCCTCCGGCTTTTTACAGAGTTATCATACAAACCATACCTATAATAATCAAGAGAAACATCATATCCTGTATTTGTTTCCAATAGCAGTGCATATTTCATTTCGGAAAATCCCTCGAACAACTTATTTTCATTTTCTTCTGCTTGATTTAATTGTTCTTGCTTCTGCTTGTTTATCTGCTCAATTTCATCTACAAGTAATTTTACATTGTCGTTTCCCATTATAATTTCTCCCAGTAATTCCTTATTTGGCGGCATCGCTACACTACATTCTATTTGTTTAATATTTTCTTTGTCCAACTGTAAAAAGAATATGAAACAAATCATTGCCACTGATATTCCAATTGCTAAAATACTTAACCTTTTTTTCTTATTCATTGCTAAAAAACACTTTCTTTTATCGTTTTCATAGATTTATAATCCGTATAATCCTTTCCATCCTTTATATCAATGTACTAAGTTGCCATATAACCCAAAATCTCCCTTTTTCATGCGTGAAGCATATTTTAGTTTGGGTATTTCTTGAAGTTCGAAGTATTTCAGCATGGCATTTCTCTCCTTTTTATACTCCGATTTTTTAACAATAATTATGTTTTCATTGTATTATTTTCAAATCTATGTGTTTTCTATTGTATTAAGGATAGTTAATAATTGTTTTATTTGTTGTCAATTCCTTTATACTTATTTCTTCTTGTACTTCTATAAAATTTTCTCCTGTATAATATTGTACCAATATAGTTTCACTATCTAACATTTTAATATTTGTAACAGGCGTTATTGCCGGAGAAAATTCCTTTATAATTTCTAAATATATTTCTTCGTTAAATATCTCTGCAAATATTAGTTTATCTTGCTCCATATATGCTATATATTTTCCGTCTACATATATCGGATTCATATAACCTATCGACGTTTCACCAGACACTTTATCAAAATAAAATACGTTTAATGCCGGCGACCCTGTGTAAACTCCAATTTCCAAAATACTTTCTGTCACTTTTTCTATATATGGTTTGTTTGAATATGGGTACATCATTGAATAAACTTCATTTCCCAACGGATCATATAACTTTAATTCATACTTATCTTCAATTCTCTCCAAAGAAAATTGTAACTTTGATATTAATTCTTCTATTTTATCTCCCTCTTTAACATCCTTAATAACATTTTCCAATCCCATATAACTTAAAGGAAACAACCCATTATCTATCCGATAAAACAATCCATTATCTTTCTGATAAAACAACCATTCGTATAAATCAGAGCCTGTATCTGTATCTGTATAAGCATAAGAGAAATAGGTGATAATATCTACATCTTTTAATCCATCTCCATTTATATCTTTGACAACAACATCAAATACTTCACTGGCATGATGATAGCCTGCACTAAACCAATATAAAATATCCCCTTGTTCATTTATAAGAAGAACCTCTGGAATAGAATGACTACTATCCGAATGGGCATAAAATAAATATACACTTCCCCATGAATCCAATTCTGTTTTAAATATGGTTGGTTCATCACGATATGTTTCATCTTTTATATTATATGGTCTTAACATATAATCTTGTATTTTATCTCCTTCTATCAACTTTGTTTCAATTTTACTTTCTTCACTAAATGTCAGAACAATCTGCCCTTTTCTATTTTTTTCTTGAAATTCAAATTCACAACTTCTATCACATAGCGTTACATCAAATTTAGATGCTTTGATTGCACCATCATAAGGATCATATCCATATATTACCATCCCATTGACACTATAATATCCTTCTACTCTTCCATTGTCAAAATTAGTAAAAATACAAGATATTTGTTCCTCCTGCTCCCTCCATCCATCAACAATCCATATTTTTTTAAGGTATACACTATAATCTATTTTACTATCTTTAGTTTGTGTATTTTTTAAATCCGCTTCTTTTGTTTTCGCTATTCTTTCTTCCGTTTGCGTATTTATTGAGTCCAATCTTTCCGTTTCAATCGATGTTTTTAGTTCTTCTTGTTTTCTGCTCTTACAGCCCGATAAGAATATTATTAAAATAACAAAATATATAATTAAATTTCTTTTATAAGCTTTTCCTATACCCATAAATAAACTCCTCATTCTATATCTTGATCTTACGGAAAGTCTTCTTCTCCAATATCCTCATTTAAAAAATATTGATACCATGCTTCCGCAGCCATAACTCTTTCTTCTAATAACATAGTACCATCTCCTGATCTTTCATAACAAGCATTGAAAATTAATGCTAAATCTCTTGGTGCATCCGTTGAAGCCATATATTCTTCACCAGAAATTTTACCTGAAACACCATCTGAAAGAGATAGTTTATCATAAAATCGTTGTGTATTATTTGTAAGCCATTCACCTTCTCCTGTTTTCATAGTATGAATCAAATAGTCCAATTGGCTATTCATTAATTCTTGTGGGCAATATTCCGTGATATTATTGGCATCCATATATTTCTCCTCATTCCCTAAATAAATCGCTGAAAAATAGTCAGTACTAAAAAATTTTGAATCTAAATATTTTGTTGCTGGTGTCCATTGTATCAGCCCATACCCTTCTTTAATAATATTATTTTGTTGCCATATTCCAGGATTCATTTTACTCTCTCTATACATATTCCCTAATACTCCACATATAGCTTCCATTGACCAGCCACTTGCAGATAAATAACTATAAATATATTCTGCATTCATTTTCATCTGTTCCCATGTCAACCTTCCTGTAGATGATGCAATCACTATGTCATCATTCATTTCTCGTACCATAATAAACTCTTGACCAGAAGTCAATGGAACAATTAATCCTCCACGTCTACAAAACAACACGGAAGTTCTTGTTATTCCTTCTGATGCACTTGCATTTTCTTGTGCATCCGTTGAAACCATGCCATCTACTATCTTTAAATAACCTTGTGTATTATTCTGTGTATCGATTGGCATATTATCCCATTCTTCATTTAGCCACATAAGATACTTGCATACTCCATTCTCCTTGCAATCCTCTAAATGATCCAGTATATATTCTAGCTCTGATTCTCCATAAATTTTTTGAGCACAATTACATCGAAATGGAATTATATTTACATCCCTTTCAGCATCTTTTACTGTAGCATATGACAGATTATTAATACTTACATTTTTTTCGCTGACAACCAAATTTGTTAGTTTCCTATCATATTCTGATTCATCAAATCCGTCATGTAATTTTATCATTTTTTCATTAATAGATTTATTAGCGTTGAGTATTTCTCGATATGCTTTTAAATGTGAGGAGCTACCTTCCATTTTATCCAGAAAAATACTTTCGACACTTTCGAAGAAAAACGGTTCCAGCATTGCTTGTGTGCACGTCAAAACAGCACCTTGTACAAGATATTCATGAAATTGGTCACTTTTATTATATTCATTCCATATCTCGTTCCATCTTTCATCTATATCCATTCCTTCTGCTAAATAATCTTCTATTATTTCTTCTTTATGAATTTCCAAGGATCTATGTGATGTTTCTTTTGCTTGTTTAAAGTTACTTCCATTTCTTTCAATATTCAAAAAAGTGTTTCTAACGATTTTTTTAGTTCTTTTTTCAAATTCTCCCATATCTCTCCTATTTCACCTTCATAAACGCCTCAAACATTTCTGTTACATCCAGCGGATTTTTCTTATTTGCGTTGTTTCCTGTTTTCTGGTTCTGCGGCTGTTGATTTGCTTGAAAAGAAAAACCAAAATACCATTCCATGTTTTTTGTAAAATTGCCAAAATCAACACCTGCGGCTTTACTTGTTTTGGCAGTGCACTGCTGCGTGCCTGTATTTGTGCCGGTTCCCATACCCATTGTATCTGATTGATGCATCAAAGTTGCATCATATTTCTTACGTTTTTCTAAATCTCCCAGTGTTTCATACGCTTCTACAATCTCTTTAAATTTTGCTTCTGCTTCCGGATTATTCGGATTTAAGTCAGGGTGATATTTCTTGGCAAGCCTGCGGTATGCCTGTTTAATTTGATCTTCGTCTGCCTGCGGTGCGACGCCCAATATTTTATAATAATCCATTTCCTGTATTGCCCTGCCCTTCGTTTTTTGAAAGGGGCTGTCGATATTTTAAGAAAAATTTATTTCCCGACAGCCCCCTTCTCATGATTTTAATTATTTTTAACGATTAGGCTGAATATCCGCCCTCAACCGTTACTGTACTTATCTTATCTTTCTTCTGCTTAATCACCAATGTAAATGTACCAATGCCTTCTTCATCGCCGTAGTCTTCCTTATAATCAACAACAAATGCATTTGGGAAGCAGTATTTCCGCTCCATTATGCCGGCTGCTACGTACTCAACTGTTACTTTTCTATAGCTGTCTGCTTTCTCTGCAGGTACAACAGACCATAATGCCATCTTTCTGGTACTGTCAAACGGATCGCCGCCAACTGCGGTTAAAATCTTTCCTTTAATTACCATTGTTGCGCCGACATCCTTTGTTCTTGCATTGGAATCCAAAGGGATATCCGTAGTCATCTTTACGCTTTTTACACATTCTTTTGATATTTCGAACGCTTCTGCGCCCTCAATTTTTACAACAAACGCCATTGTTCTGCTCCTTTCTTACTGCAATGTAAAATTTTTTTTTTGAAAATTTTAATTTTTTACATTGCATAGCCGCCTTCAATTTTTACTTTGTCATTCTCATCTTTCTTTTGTTTTACATGCAGGTAAAATGTTCCGACACCCGTTTCATCATCCATTTCCTCGGAATACTCCATAATAAATGCGTTCGGAACTTCATACTTGCGGACAACCTGACCGGCTGAAATCACTTCCACTACTGCATCGCGGTAGCAGTCTGCCTTTTCTGATGGAACAACAGACCATTTCGATAGTTCTATGGTGCCGTCGCTGCCTTCTCCGCCAAGTTTGTAGAGCATTTTTCCCCATACCTTCATCGATACGCCGAAATCTGTTGCTCTTGCATTGGAATCCGCCGGTGACTCTGACGTAAAAATTACATTTTTAATGCTCTTTTCATCTAGGGCAATTTGCTCTGCCCCTCCTGATACGTTTAATCTAAAACCCATTTCTTTTTCCCCTTTCTTTAAATTGCTCTATTATTAGAATTGAAACGGTTAATCTCAATTTCGAGATTCTTAACATTGCCATTGAATGTGATGTTTAATACGCAGTAGCCATTTGCTTCGTCTATTTCATATTCAATGTCATCTCCCTCGCCAAGCACGGCATTGACACAGTTGCGTTTTTCCTGCCATCTGCTTTTCTGGCTGGAAGGGTTATTGGAGAAGAATTGTACAATATTCTCCTGTTTAAAGTCGCCAGTTGCGTGTCTTAAAATTCTTTCGATATACGTTGTAACCTGCGTTTTGTAAATCGGCTCGTATACTTTCCCGTCACTCATAAGGTTTCTTGCCTTATAAACCATAATATTGTGTACGTTTTCTGTTCCTAAAATAGCATTTTCTGATGAAAATACAAAGCCGAAGCTATGCCTGTTGATTTCATTTTTAATAGAATTGGTAAATCCTGTGATTTCCTTTGCCATTACGGTATGTACCCGCAGCGGGTGATCGCCTGCTTCTATATCAAATCGAACTCCCGGAAGTTCTGCGTCAACGTCTTTTTTAAACATTTCTTTTAGATATTCTGGGCATTGGTATGCGGCAACTAAACCAGCTGCGATATAGGCAGCACCGACATACACGCCATCAATCCAAAGTTTCATAATATCTTCTTTTTCTTTAGAAAGCTCTGCCATATTGTTTTCATTCAGGAGCATTTTATTATCCAATATTACGCCTGATTTTTCTTTTGGAATAATCGTAAAATTCGGAATACATGGAATTGCAAATTCGCTGTAAGCCTTCCCAATCAAGGAACTGCAGCGGTCTTCATATTTTTCAATTCCTTCTGTCGCCATATGATTAAAAGTCGTTTTATCTCCTGTTTCATAACTGAAAAAGCACTGTACAGAATAGTCTTTTAATACATCAAGTAAACGGACAAGTGCTTCTACGCTGTTCGTTCCAGTCTTTTCTGTGTTTTCATTTCCTTGGAAACGCTGTCTTGTCAGTCTGATATTAGAGTTTTGATCCAGTGATACCGAAGGAACAATACTGTACCATATAGTGTTATCAAAATCATTTTTTGCATTGACTGTATTAAGGAACGTAATCAGTCTTGGAAGATTATTGGATTTTACCAGCATATCATTGGATATATTGGTAATAAACATAGAGGGCTTCATCCCTTTTATATTAGACGGATACTGTTCAAAAAACGCCCATACGCCTAATATTTTCTCAATCAGCGGCTTTACAACTTTGATAAAATCATCTTTTGCAGTTTTATAAAACTCTAAGTAGGAATTATAATTGCTGACTTCCTGTTTAATATCAATATTGCTGACCATCGTGGAAGCAAGCGGGCAGTAAGTTCTTGTAACCAATGCTTTTACGTAATCGCTGCTTTCTTCATTTAATGCTTCATAATCTTCCTCTAATGCTGCAATTAAGCCTGCATTTACGTTGTCATCTACGACCATTAATTCTGATGTTTCAGCTTTTGGTGCTTCCAATACTTTTAGTTCGCCGTTCTCATCCATGCTCAATACGCCGAGCGCAAGGGGTACATTGTCTTTCTTCTCCTCTGCTTCACCTAACAGAAGCCTTGTTTTAATATCTTCGATTGCCAGCGGAAGCATTGCGAGGACATTATTATAATTGACACTTGCTTCCTCAAACATTACATTCAGTTTGTCTGCTAAATCCAGTTTATGTGGATCTCCTTCTTCTAGTTCTGCATACGTTTTATAAACATATTGCAGTTCTTTACGATTCTGTTTAATATCTTCCATAACTTTCTTGGGCGATATCATATCTGTCAGCTTATCAAACTGAAAGTCCACATTGATAATGCTCTGTGAACGTTTTGCCTCTACCAAAGACATTAACATTTTAAGGAAATCATTCTGTTTATTCAGGTGAATCAATGTCAGCATTTCCTCTGGTATGGTTTCCGGCTTCTGCAGCGTATACATAATCTTCTGATTATTTGCGTTGAAAAAGGAATAAACTGTCGGATCAAATTTATCAATAAATTCGTCGAAATTCCTTACAAGGAGTGCTTCATTCATTTCCTTGATTTTTTCGTCGCTTAGGCTGTCAATTCCCCGCACATCTCCAACAAGCGTTAAAATATCTGGTTTTTCAGGATTAATTTCCTCAAACAGTAACGTTCTGTTGGTTTGTTTGATTATGCTCATCTTTTACCTCCTATCTTTCATTTGGTTTTAAATCTTTATAGTGAACTTCTATTTCTGCGTCCTCTTGATCAAAAATAAAAGTTACTTTCTCGTGATAGTATAGATTATAAGATTGTCCCTTTGTCAGAAGCGCCCTTCCAATCAGCACGCTTGCCTTGCTGTTGTTTTTAATTACAAGACTTCTGTCGGCTCCCGGCTTAAAAATTATTTTTTCTGCTCCTTTTAAATCTAAGGGTAAATTGCAGGTATCTAATATCCATTCAAGCGTTATGCTGTCCCGTCTGCATCTTGCAAAAAGGTTAATGCTTTCTGGCGGATAATCAATGTCGTTTTTATTATGTATTACATAGATTACTATTTTCCCGCAGAAATCGTTTTTTGGTGTTTTATTTTCCAGCGGTGCCACGGTACTTTCATCAATCATTTGTCTTTTGATAGTATGGCTTTCTTTCTTTTTATGCGAGATGTAAAATATTATCGTTATGGCAGCGATAAAAACGACAATAACCGACCAGAAAAACCAATCTATCTGCTCTGGTTCTTCCTCCATTGGCGGAACAATTATTGTTTCTTCGGCTTCCCCTATACCATAATAATTTCCAAAAGTATCCGTAAATTGCACTGTAACGTTTGCTGTATGATTTTGGCTGTATTGCTGTTCTATCCACGCTTTATCCTCTGTTATGGTATACTTTATTTTTTCACCGTCAAGCATTAACTCCATGCCCTCTGTCTTAAGATGG
>Ga0224742_10288_pt1 | contig 12973 bp, 10 predicted proteins | sample LIM_E_Water_Neg_FD_161631 | JGI IMG/M metagenome (GOLD analysis project Ga0224742, IMG submission 161631) | Enriched cells from gastrointestinal tract of the lab mouse from Pacific Northwest National Laboratory (PNNL), Richland, Washington... | ecosystem: Host-associated > Mammals > Digestive...
AACCAGCGTCACTATTGACAGCAGTGAAACTATAACGGTCGCAACTGTATTATCCATATTTACAAGTATACCTGTAACAAATCCTATAACAAGAGTAATCCAGAATATAACTGTGCTCCAGCTAATTTTAAACAATATGTACGAATTATATACCGGTATAATGGATTTTAAGGATATTTCATGGACAGGAGGAACATTTGCGTGGGCTCCCGCAATATGTGAGCATAAGGGGAAATATTATTTTTATTACAGCGGTAATGGAAATATCGGAGCGGCTGTTTGTGACAGTCCTGCGGGGAAATTTACGGACAAAGGAAGTCCGCTTGTCGCAAAAGATGATTATGAGGGCACTATGATAGATCCTGATGTGTTTGTTGATGACGACGGTCAGGCGTATTTGTATTGGGGAAACGGTCATATGTACGCGGCGAAGCTCGCGGATGATATGATGAGTTTTGACGGCCCGGTTATAGATATTACGCCGCCGAATTTCCGGGAGGGCAGCTGTGTTTTTAAACGAAACGGAATTTATTATTATACATGGTGTGAGGATGATACGCGATCACCCAATTATCATGTGCGTTACGGAAAGGGTATATCGCCTATACAGAAGCCGGATGGAAACACGGTAATTCTTCACCGTGATTTTGCTGAGGATAAAAGCATAAAATGTACAGGTCATCATGCGGTTTTGAACATCCCTGATACTGATGAATGGTATATATGCTATCACCGTTTCAATACCGAACATTATGGTGATATAGAGGACTACAGCACTGAAGCGGGCAATCACCGTGAAATATGTATTGACAGAATGTATTTTGACGAAAACGGTGATATATTACCGGTTAAAGCGAGTAAATAACAGTTGAGCAATTAATATTAGGATTTATTATGCTTCGTTTCCGGGCATAAAGTAAGAGAATTGGCTATGATTAAAAACGCTTATTGGATAACACCGTCATTTGAAGTGGGAGATGGAGCAGCGTTTCTTCCGATAATTTTATTGCGAGCGCTTTTTATGCTCATTCAACTGATTTGCTTGTAAAAGCCGGTAACGCTCTCGGAAAAGATATGAGCGAATATGAGGAGCTTTATGAAAATATAGTAAAAATCTTTAAGCAGACTTTTACTAATATATACTACACAGACAGAATGTGTGCTCGCATTGTATTTTAATTTGACGGATAATAAAGCGGATACCGCAAAGCAGCTTGATAAGATGATAAAAGATAACGGAAACAAGCCGCAAACCAGTACGCCGTATTTGCTGCGCGCATTAAGCGAAAATGGTTATGCTGATACAGCATATGACTTACTGTTACAAGAGGAATATCCATCGTGGCTTTATGAGGTCAATCACGGCGCTATAACAATATGGGAACACTGGGGTGGAATTAAAGAGGACGGCACATTCTGGAGTGATGATATGAACTCGTATAACCATTATGCGTAGTTGACTGGCTCTACTCCGCTGCGGCTGGTATTAAACCGGGCAAGGCAGGTTTTGATAGTATTATCATTGAACCGCATAATGCAGGTACTATCAAATGGATGGAGGCAGAATATAATTCACCAAACGGTAAAATTGTATCTAAATGGACTAATACCGGGGTCGTTACAAAGTATGATATCAAGACGCCTGCGCCGGCTAAAATTATAATAAACGGCAAAGAACATGATGTTGAGGCGGATGCGTATGAATTTAGCATTTGAATGCTATTGTGAGATATTATAAAAAAACTTCAATTTTGTATTAAAAAGTAGATGAATAACTATATAATAAATTAAAAAACAAGAAATGATTTCGCCTTGTATATGTAAACGGAATAATATTTTTTATATAATGTATTTGAGAGGAGATGCTAAGATTTAAATATGAAAATGGAAAGGAAATATTTCCTGTTGATATTTTATATTCATTATATCTTTTCTTCGGAAAACTTTTGATTTATTTGTTAGATTATATTTTTGACTCATTATAACACAAAAAAATAAGGGAAAGCAAGAAAAATGACAGCAACTTGTAACATTGTATCAAGATTGCTGTCATTTTTGGTGCCGATGGTGGGGGTCGAACCCACACGGTATTGCTACCACGGGATTTTGAGTCCCGCGCGTCTGCCAGTTCCACCACATCGGCAAAAATACCACTAAAATATGATACCACAATCAGTATAAAATGTCAATAAAAATAAGTTATTTTGTTATTGTTTTTTTTATCAAAGTAAGTACAGAAGACAATATCAGTGATACAACACCTATAATAATCAGCCACCAGCCGACTCCCAGACATGTTTTTGAAAATGTCTACCAGCCAAGATCACGCCAATTGAAGAAATAATATGGGTATATTGTTCCGTTTGAATAATGTATACCTCTTATTGAAAGAAGAATAGTAAGCACTGAATATGCTGCTGGAAGTGCTAATCCGAGTAAAGGCATATACCATTTTATATGAAAACGTCTGTCGAATATAAGAAAATCTAAAACGGCAATGAGCGGCGCAAAGATATGTACAGTGAGATTTTTTACCGAGAACAAGTAAGTCATATCTTTAAAAGGAGCAAGCAGTGTGGCGGAAACTACAAGAGTTATTGATAATGCCGCGGTAAACATGTATTTAATAGTAAACATAAACGGCTTTAAATATTTCCTTTTGTTTATACGCTCAGCAATTTCTAATATCCAAAACAGAAAAAATACTATAGCGGTTCCTGTATTACTGAATATGGTAAAATATAAGTATACGTTTGTGCGGAAAAATCCTCCGTCAAGTTTTGCCTGAAGATATACACCAAACAGCGCTGTGAATATAAGAAGCGGTTTGAATAGTATTTCAGGTATGGATGGAATGTAATTATTATATTTCATTAGTATTTCTCCTTGTTAATATTAAAACAAGTAATTATAATAATATGTGGAATAATTATATCACACACTGGATATAAATTCAAGGTACAGATGAAAATAAAAGCAAGCAACAAAAAAGGTGTTCATATGAACACCTTTTTATTCAGTATTAATATACTCTTACCGCTCCCGCATACGAGGAAATACGATACTCGGTATTAATAGATGAAATCTTGACAACATCACCTGTCTGTGGAGCGTGGATCATTTGTCCGTTGCCGACATAAATACCTACATGGTGAATATTTCCGCCCTTAGCGAAGAATACGAGATCGCCGGGCTGAAGGTTTTCACGGCTTACATATACACCGTTATTTCTCTGGTCAGCCGCAACACGGTTTACACTGATACCGTTCTTTGCGCATGAGTATTGTACAAGGCCGCTGCAGTCAAAACCGGATGGAGAAGTACCTCCCCATACGTAAGGAACACCAAGATACTGCATAGCGGTATTTACAATGGCTTGTCCTTTTGAAGAAGATGCTGCCGCCGCTTTTGCTGCTGCCGTTTCCGCTGCTGTATCGGCAATGCTTTTGCCTACAGCCGGGGCATTCTGGCGCGCAAATGCTTCCGCGCGTTCAGCGGCCGCTTTTGCTTCCGCAATTTCCTGTTGTTTCTGTGAAATGGTTTCTTTATTTTCCCATTCACCCGTGAACTCAAGAGAAGTGTTTATAACATAACCTTCCTTATAGTCATCTCCGTAGCATACGCGGATAAAATCATCCTCGCCCCACAATACATAAACATATGTGCCGTCTGTAAGCTCGTCAAGTATGTTTGAGTCTGTATTTGATTTTTCACGCACTCTTACAGAATCGCCCGAAAGAGTTACCTGAGCAATTCTGTAACTGGAAAGACTTTTCTTTGCATCTTCGGCAAGAGCTTTATCCTGTGTTACATTGTTTTTGGCTACATAGCCTGTTTGATTACCGTTATAAACGACCTTGTACCAGCCGTCCAGGCTTTCTACAATTTCAATTTCGGTACACACGTCAATCTGACCTGTTACCGCCGCTTCGTCCGAAGGAGTTTCTCGCACGTTAACTCCTTCGGCGGATGATATATATCCAAGCGGGTAGAAGCTTTTTGAAGCAATTTCGCTTTCTGTTGTTTCATCTGCCTGAAACTCTTCATCGGAGTTTAAAAGCTCGGCTGTGCCTTTTACCGCGTCAGAAATGTCTTTTTGTGCTATGACAATATTTTTCTGATTAGATACCGCATTAATTCTCTGTGTTTTTTCAATTTGTGAGTCCTTCAATGTCGCGGCCTGTGCCGCCGCAAGTGAACTTATCATTGCTACCGCTATTATGGCGGTAATTGAATGCTTAAAGTTCCTCATAAAGTAAAACCTCCTAAAGTGTTTCAGGCAATTATATTTCAAAAGTTTCGCCTGTGTTTCGTTTTGGTTACTGTAATATTTCAAAAACATTACAAATGGAATTATACACCACTTGATTTTGTTTGTCAACACCTTTTTTAATCGTTTTGTATTGGAATTGTAATATTACAGTAATATAAATATACCGTTTGTAACAAAAACCGTCTGTTTTTTGTACAAATTCTCTATTACATACAGAAACTATATGTATATATAAGTCATGTTCACCAAAATTGATTTTTTTGGTAATATTATATATTACAGCATAAATTTATGAATTAAACGCATTCCCGACCTTGTGTTACAATTATATTACAAATATTACAATAATGTATGCCGTTGAAATAAAAGCGGCTATTTGATATAATAGATATGGTTAGGAAATAGGTTTTTAATCTCTCTGAGAAAGAGGTTGTACGAATGATAGAATATATTAAATTAGCGCTGTTTTTTGTGTCCGGTATATATCTGAGTGAAAGGATTGCGTCCGGATTTGCATTAATTTTCATTATATCCCTTATAATGGTATTGACAATTAAAGCGTTTTTTAAACATAAATTTGATACAAAAATATTAATTATGATGCTTGTGATGGTTTTTGGAGTACTCATCTGCCGTTTCAGCGCGGATATTAATTTGCGTGATTTGTCTGATTATACCGGGAAATATGTTACTTTGACAGGGCGTATTGCGGAAATACCTGTTAAGGATGATGACAATATAAGATATGAGGTTGATGTTAAAAAGCTTAGCTATAGAGACGGGGAGAAAAGAATATATGAAAAAATTCTTCTCACGTCCGATAAGAAATTTGAATATGGGGATGCTGTAACATTCAAAGGTATGCCTGAGACGCTTCCGGTAAAAATGAATGATAACAGTATGGATTACGCTCTTTACTGTAAGGGAAGAAATATTTTCTTTAAGATGTACTCGTCTGATATAAATACGGCTGAATATGCATTGCGCGATTATTCTCCGTATGCGGCGGGAGTAGCTTTTAGAGACTTTGTTTCCAATATAATAGAAGAAAATTACAAGGGCGATTATGCGGCTATATTAAAAGCGGTATTGACGGGCAATAAAAAAGAATTTTCAGAAGAATTTGATGATATTCTTACGCGTACAGGCGCAAAGCGCTTCTTTTATCCCGCGTTTCTGCATGTTATGCTGTTTATGTCACTCGTGAGCTTTGTGCTTGGGGCGGTAGGCAGACGTCTTCGGGATCCGATAACTGCGGTATTGTTAATTTTGTACGCTATGTTTAACCTGTCAGGGGTTACGTTTGTAAAGCTGTGTGTAATGCTGTCGCTTTTTATATTATGGAAGCATTTCTTCGGAAAAGTATATTATCCCGATATTTTAGGTATGACAGCTATAATTATGGGTATTGTCAGTCCGCTTGTATATTTTCATGCGGGTTTTGTAATGTCTATGCTGTCGAGTGTGCTGATATATTATTTCTATGATATTACGGACAGTAAACTGAAATTTATAAAAATCAGGTATTTAAGACGTTCTGTTGCCGTAGGTATAATATGTACGGCGGGATTAATACCCGTATCGGCTTATTTCTTTAATTATGTGTCATGGTATTCTATACCCTTGTCCGTAATAATGCTGCCGTGTGTGACGGTGATACTGCTTCTTTCGCCGCTGCTGATAACGATGTTCGCACTTTTTCACTGCGCTCCGGTTATACGTCAGGCGGTAAGCTGTATGATGTTTATAATGAAATATGTGCCTGTAATCATTGATAAGCTGCCTTTTACAGGCAGTATTATGGCTAAACCGGGAATTTTATTTCTTATTATATATTTACTGATAACAGTAGCTTCGGTAAAATATATTAAAAATAAAAAGCGTCATATGTATGCGGCGTTGTTTACCGCTGCCGCTCTTACGGTTTCGGCGTCAGCGATTGAGCTGTCGCGGCTTGATAACGTTGAGATTACATTTGTCAATGTCGGTCAGGGAGATGGCGCACTTATATCTGCGCCGCACCGTTTTAACGTGCTTATAGACGGCGGGGGCGGGAATGCGTATTCAGATTATGATCCCGGTAAAAAGATTTATCTTGAATATCTCAAATCAAGTGGTATAATAAAGGTAGACAGCGCGTTTGTAAGTCACTATCATAAGGATCATGTCCAGGGTATTATAGCAGCAATAGAGAATATAAGAGTGCGTAATTTATTTCTTCCCGATGTAATGGAGGGATGTGAGTGGCGCGCGGCTCTTGAAGAAGCGGCGGATAAAAACGGCACGGAGGTGCATTACATATCGAAGGAAACACTGCTGACATATAATAACGGTATGACAATACGTGTAGTGCCTCCTGCTGAAAAGACAAAATTCAGCAGAGATGAAAACGATACCTCGTATGTATGTTATGTGGAATACGGCGGCTTTAAAACTGTATTTACAGGCGATATGTCGGAGTTTGCGGAGAAGTGTTTGATTGACGCGGGCAAAGCGGAGAAAGCGGATTTGCTTAAGGTGGCGCATCACGGATCAAAAACCTCGACAGGCAGTGAATGGATAGAAGCGGTTGAGCCGAAATATGCGGTGATAAGCGTTGGAGAGGATAACACATATTCGCTGCCGAGCGATAAAACACTGAAAAATCTCAGCGGCATTGAGGTGTATCGTACCGATTATGACGGTGATATCAGATTTATTGTGGATAAAAGCGGAAAAACAGAAATAGAAACATTTAACAGGAGATAGCTATGGCGGTCAAAAAGAATGATAATTTGCTTAAACTAAAAAAACAGCTTTCGGATAATGCTCTGTCACCGCTGTATGTGCTGTACGGCGAGGAAGAATTTTTGCGCGAGCTGTATGTGAGCCGGATAATTGAAAAAGTTCCCGACGGCGGTTTCCCCGAGTTTAATCATATAACGATAAATGGCGCGGATGCGCCGTTTTCCGAGTATGACAACGCGTGGGAAGTGTTTCCTATGATGACGGATAAAAAGCTGATACATATAAAAAACAGTGATATTTTTCTGTCGAAGCGTTCCTCGTCAGGCGGCTCGTCGACTGAGGAAAAAAAGGAATTCTGGTCCGAAAAATTTAAAAGAATTGCGGATGATACCGTTGTCGTTTTTGACGAGACGTCTGTTGATAAAAGAAGCGCGCTGTATAAGGCGGCGGCTAAAGCGGGCGTTGTGGTTGAATTTGCATATCAGAGCGAGGCTGACCTTGTGACATGGATAATAGGAAGATGTTTAAAGGCAAAGAAGAAAATATCAAAAGAAAACGCGTATTATCTTGTGACATTGTGTGATCCCGGACTCGGTAATATAAATAACGAGCTTGGAAAACTGCTGGATTTTTGCAGTGATGAGATATATAAAACAGATATTGACCGTATTGTGTCAAAATCAATGCAGGTAATAGTTTTTGAACTGACCGACGCTATAATGGCGGGCAATACGGGTAAGGCGATAGCAACGCTGACAGATTTGAAAACAGTGCGGGAAAGCGCGTTTAATCTGTTGTATCTTCTGCTCGCGTCCTTTGAAAAGATGCTGCACGCAAAGCTTTTGCAGGGATTGTCCCAGAATGAAATTGCCTCTGAACTGGGAGTTTCTCCGTATATTGTAAGAAAGTATATTGACGGCGCGAAGGGCTTTGACGAGAACGCTCTGACATGGATGGTAAGGCGTGTGGCCGAGCTTGATATGGCGATAAAAGAGGGACGCGCGGAGGAATGGGCGGCTCTTGAACAGTATGTAATGGAATGTATCCATATGAATAACAGATAAAAAGTAATGGTGAATAGATTATGAAATTTTTAAAACGGTTTACAGCTGCGGTTATTATTATGTCGGTTATCGTTGCGGTTGTAAATGCTAAAACAGATTTGTTTCTTAACTTCGGTGAGTATTTTCCCGCTCTGAAGGAAAAGGCGCCGGAGCTGTGCGGGACAGTTACTTACGGCTCGGAGCGTTTGTCGCGTCTGACGGATTATATTCCGTCATGGTCGGAGATAGCAGCTTTTATAAAACAGGAGGAGCTGCCGATAGATCCGTCTGATGTCGCGGCGAACGCTTATATAGAGAATAGTCCGCTGCTGACATTTTATCCAAAGGAAAATATCGGGATAATTGTGGATTATGATACTGTCGAAATATTCGGTATTGTTTCAAGAAAGAATAAGTCGCATCTTATTGCCGAGTTCACAGACGAAAGCGGAGAAACGGTTGAACAGGTTGGTTTTGCGGCGAATTCTGAAAATGAGTTTGATAAGAAGATAACAATTCCCGAAACGGATGATTTGTCTTTAAAACTTGCCGTATATACGGGAAGCAAGGCTTACGGACAGTTTGAAAGCTGGGTTTATAATTATGTAAGTCTTGATAAAACTCCGGACGGCGGATGGGAAATCGCGCCGTCGCCTGTTTTTGATAATAACAAGATTATGTATGAGAAGGATAAATCTATAAAGGACGCGTTAAGGCGCACCGCGTCAATTCAGTCTGACAGTGAGGCGATTTCATCGATAGCGCTTCAGCTTACGGACGGCATAGATAATGATTATGATAAAGTACTCGCAATTCATGATTGGATATGCACGTATATGTATTATGATTTAGACAGCTTGTCAGCGGAGGAAAGCCCGCCGTATTTCGCGTCCGATATTGTAAAAACACAAAAGGCGGTGTGTCTTGGTTTTGCTACGCTTATGGCGTCGTTGTGCCGCAGTATTGATATTCCGTGTAATGTGGTTTCAGGTTATGCGCTCGGCGTTGGTGATGATACTGCGTGGACGGAGGAAACGGCTGTTACAGACGAACAAAATCACGCGTGGAATGAGGTGTATGTGGACGGACGCTGGATCATTGTCGACACGACGTGGGATTGTACAAATAAGGTTGAGAACGGAGAAATGGTGCGTGGTTCAGGTGTGTCACATCTGTATTTTGACGCGAATTTACAATTTTTCTCCGCTAATCATAAGATTACTGAATATTCAAAACGAAGATAATAACGGGGGTAATTTATGAAGAAAATACTTTTTACGGTTATCGCGGCTGTATGTATGCTTACGTCATGCGGAGGTGGTGAAACGGCCTCAATTCCGTCTAAGCGGCCTATAGAACAGGATATATTAAGCTCGATGACATTGGAGGAAAAAGCGGGACAAATCTTGTTTGTGCGCTGTGTGGACGAAGCGCATGAGGATGCCCTTATGAAAAAAAATCCCGGAGGACTGCTTATGTTCGGATGTGATTTTGAAGGGCTGACAAAGAAACAGGTTGTTAATAAAATTAAAAGGTATCAGTCAAAAAGCCGCATACCGCTTATAATAGGCGTTGACGAGGAGGGCGGAACAGTAGTGCGCGTAAGCTCAAATCCTCTGCTTGCGCCTGAAAAATACGCGTCTTTGCAGGAAATATACAAAAACGGCGGTATGGACGCGCTTATAGAAAATGCCGAGGAAAAATCCGGACTTCTCCGAGAGCTTGGAATAACAATAAATCTTGCGCCTGTCGCGGACGTATGCGTAAATAAAACTGATTTTATGTATGACCGGAGCATGGGATGTGACGCCGAGGAAACGGCGGATTGCATAAGTAATATTGTATATGCGATGAAAGAGAATGGTATGGACTCGTGCTTAAAGCATTTTCCCGGTTACGGCGGAACTGCGGACACCCATACAGGCAGCGCGGTGGACGGGCGCGGAGCGCAGTCGTTCAGGCAGGTAACGGAAAATTCTGACGGGAAAAAGTACGGAGGGGATTTTATCCCGTTTAAGGCGGGCATAGACGCAGGCGCGGACTGCGTGCTTGTTGCTCATAATATAGTAAACGGACTGGACAGTGAAAACCCCGCTTCTCTTTCGCCTGCTGTGCATGATATATTACGGGGGGAGCTTGGTTTTGACGGAGTTATAATGACAGACGATATCGCTATGGGGGCGGTGGCGGAGATTGAAGATGTGTATATAAAAGCTATTAACGCTGGTAATGATCTGCTTATTACTACCGATTATGAAACGGCGTATGAGCAGATACTTTCGGCTGTCAGAGACGGGAGAATAAGTGAAAAAACTCTTGACAGTGCTGTAGGGCGAATATTAAAGCTGAAAGGCCTGTTATAAAGAAATATATAAAAACGGCATAGCTTTGCTATGCCGTTTTTATCTGCTTACCATCATTTTTATTCCTCTTACATAAAATCCGGCGACTAATTTTATTTTTTATGATATACTGACAGTGAAAGGAGGAAAGGGTATGAAAATAATATTGGAACAGGCTGATCTGGGCGAGCCTGAAATTATTATCCGCGGCAATGTGTCAGGGACTCAGGTGAAAAATATCATAGAGCTTCTGAGCGGCAAACATTACATGCAAAAAATGTTTTTTTCTAAAGATGAAAAGGAATATTTGTTTGATATTACAGATGTCATCTATTTTGAAGCGAATAATAATAAAACTATGGCCCGTATAGGAGGAGAATGGTTTGAAACGCGTCATAAGCTGTATGAGCTTGAAAGTATAGGACAGTCAAAAGGTTTTATACGGATAAGCAAGGGAGTTATAGTGAATGTCAATCATATTTTGTCGGTAGAAGCTGAGTTCAGCGGAAATTATACGCTATTTCTTAAAGACGTTAAAGGCCGGCTTACAATTTCAAGAAAATATGTAAAGGGTTTCAGACAGTATATTATGGAGGTATGTTGAAATGAGAAAAAGAATATTAGATCATCTTATTGTCGGATTGGGTATTGGTTTTATAGCGACGACACTGTGTCTGTGGATATTTAAGCTGAATGAGGCTTCCGGAGCGGAGGTGATGCGTCAGTTTACAACATGGTTGTTCGCTTCCGCTCTGTACGGTTTAATATCACTTATTTATGACAGTGATATACCGTTTTCTGTCAGTCTTGCAATTCATTTTGCGGGTTGTACGGCTATTACATTCGCGGCAAGCTGCGCGGCAGGTTTTTTTGAATTTATGGTATGGTATGAATGGTTTATTTATGTGCTCCCTGTTTTTATAATAATGTATATTATTATAGGCGCGAGTGTTACGGTTATTACAAGGTGTCAGGCAAAGAAGATAAATGGTAAGCTGAAAAAATAAGTCATAAAAATACATGTATACGATTATTCGTATACATGTATTTTTTAACCGATGCTAAAAAACATCCTTTTTCTTTTTTATATATCTTCTTATAAGTATTATGAGAGACGCGAGCACGCACAGCGCCATGAATGCCGGCACGATAACACGGTTGGGAGTCTGTTCCTCAGAGGATTTCATTTCTGTCCATAATGTCTGCATTTCAAGATTTGCCTCATCTGACAGGTTTTTGAATGTTGTCGTTTTTTCTTTTATAAATTTATCGTCAGGATATGATATACCGTCATATTTAACCTCATCGGGCAGTATTTCATAAGCTTTACGGTTAGGCGTGGAATAGCCGATAAAATCCGTCACCGCATATGCGGCGTCTTTCTCGCACATGAAATTTATGTACATTTGAGCCGCTTCTTTATTGCGGCAGCCCTTTGGAATACAAAGCGCGTCGATAAACAGATTGGTTCCGCTGTCGGGTATAACAAAATCAAGTCCGTCAAACTCGTCCATAAGTGTTACCGCGTCCCCGGCGTAATATGGCGCGATTACCGCCTCGCCCGCTCCCATTTTGTCAAATATTTCGTCCATTACATAAGCCTGAACGACTTTTTTCTGCTCCTTTAACTTTTCGGCCGCTTTTTTTAGCTCGTCTTTGTCTTCGGTATTTAGCGAATAGCCGAGCATATTTTCCGCGATGGCAAACGCGTCACGCGGATTGTCAAACATAAGTATATTGCCCGCATAGTCTTCGTTCCACAGAATATCCCAGCCGATTTTCTCCTCGTCTACGATAGTGCTGTCATATATGATGCCGACTGTTCCCCATGTGTACGGTACAGAGTACTTTGAGTCTTTATCATATTCCGGATTTTGGAATTTTTCCATTACATTTTTGAAATTTGGTATATCGGACATGTCAAGCGGTTCAAGCATATCCTCCTTAATCATTCTTGAAATCATATAATCGGACGGAATGATAATATCATATGTGGAACCGCCGCCTTTAAGCTTTGCGTAAAGCTCCTCGTTTGTGGCGTAGGTGCTGTAGTTAACTTTAATATCTGTCAGACGGGTAAATTCGGCGTTCAGATTTAAAACGCCTTCCTCACTGCCGTCAGGAATATATTCGCCCCAGTTGTACACGTTAATGGAAATATCCTGACCGCGGAAGCGCGAATAGTATTCGGGATTTTCTGCTGTCACAGAGGTTATTTCAACCGTATCGGATACTTCGGCTTCATTGGCGTATTCTTCGATATGTGAGCAGCCGCATATAAATACTGCCGTAAGCGCTGTAAGGATAATAAAAAGTTTTTTCATTATCTGACACCTCTCTTTGCGGCGCTGCGGCGCTCTATTATATTTTTTGCGATAAGGACTATAAGCACAACTATAAATATTATTGTGGAAAGCGCGTTTATTTCGGGGCTTACCTTTCGTCTGGTCATTGAATAAATTGTTATCGGCAATGTCTGCGAGGTTGCGCCGCTTGTAAAATAACTGATTACAAAATCGTCAAGCGAAAATGTGAAAGACATCAGAAATCCCGATACGACACCCGGCATGATTTCCGGCAGAATAACT
>Ga0224742_10289_pt1 | contig 12964 bp, 18 predicted proteins | sample LIM_E_Water_Neg_FD_161631 | JGI IMG/M metagenome (GOLD analysis project Ga0224742, IMG submission 161631) | Enriched cells from gastrointestinal tract of the lab mouse from Pacific Northwest National Laboratory (PNNL), Richland, Washington... | ecosystem: Host-associated > Mammals > Digestive...
ATAAGGCTGAATATTTTTCTCATTCCGCAGCCTCCCTTATCATTACTTCAGATTTTTTCCGAAATCCCGGAGTTCTTTCAGCTTTGAAGCCGAACCGTTCTCCATGCCGTAAGCTGTAAACACCCCCATATCTTCAAGGCCGAGGTATTCCAGAAAATCCCCTTTGTATGAGAACATTGCACCATCATACATTTTAGGATCACCGGAACTTAATATCATGGCCGCTTTTTTCAGATTCCGGGGCTTGCTCGGATAGGCGGCAGAATAGAAGCGGTCAAGGGCACACTTTAACTGCCCTGAAACACCGTGATAATAAATCGGAGAAGCAATAACAAGCATATCCGCCTCCCCCAGAAGGGAATAGACTTCCTGCATATCATCTTTCTGCACGCAGACGCCGTTCCCCTTTGTATGGCAGTATTCGCAGGCCAGACAGCCTGCAATCTTTTTCCTGCATACGTCAATTACATCCACCTTATGTCCTGCCGATTCCGCACCTTCCCGGAACGCATCCACCATTTGTTTCGTACTGCCCTTTGGACGGGGGCTTCCGTTTAATACCAAGATACGCATATACTGTTACCTCCAAATTTTCACTTACTTTATGCCCGCACCACAATGCCTCATCAAAAGCGGGATGCCCTGGCATACGGCATCCCGCTGCAGTATGATAACGCTTTGGCCTGTGCTGCCTTTAAATCCCCTGCTTCGTGGGTCGAATCATAATCTCACTCACAGACATCCGGTCCGGTGTTTCGATGGCGTAAGCCACAACGGTTGCGATATCCTCCGCAGTCAGTGAATCAATTGTCTTCCTGAAATCCAGTTCCGCCTGCCGGGCGCTATAAGCTGTTCTTTAAAATCTCCCTGATTTCATCCTTGTCCGGCACCTTATATCCGCCATCCATGATCAATGTGCTTTCAACAATTCCCGGAAGCATCTCCTCTGTTACCCCAAGCTCTTTCAGATTCATCGTAAGACCCAGTTCTTTCATATAAACTTCCATTTTTTTCAGGCCTTCCGCTGCAATCTGTTTATCACTTTTTCCTTCCGGCTCTACATCCCATACGTTCACGGCAAATCTCTTGAACTTTGCCAGCCCAAACGGGCAGATAAAGCGGTAATAGGCCATGGATACCGCCGCAAGGGTCATGCCATGGGTTGCATCCGTATGTGCCGCAACCGCCTGCCCAAGCATATGCACCATCCAGTCTGTAGATTTTCCTTTTGCCACCAGGGTATTTAACGCCCATGTGGCAATCCACATGATGTTGCTCCTTGCCTCGTAATCCGTAGGATTCTTCACAGCGATCCTGCTGGAATGAATCAAAGACCGCAACAAACCTTCCATCAGATAATCAGAAGTATTGTCGTCCTCCCCGGAGAAATACTGCTCCGTAATATGATTCATGATGTCATAGATTCCCGCAACCATCTGATGCTGGGGCAGCGTGTAGGTATATACCGGGTTTAAAATGGAAAATTTCGGATATACTCTCTCATCAAATACATGGCCAATCTTCAGTTTCTGCTCATGATTCGTGATAACTGCGCCGCCGTTCATTTCAGAGCCCGTACCAACCATTGTCAGGACACATCCCACCGGGATGATCTCATTGTCTACATCTTTCATCTGAAGATAATATCTTTCCCATGGATCTTCCGTACAGTATGCAGATACGGAAACCGCTTTCGCATAGTCACAGACAGAACCGCCCCCAACCGCAAGAATCAGGTCCGCCTTCCCCTCTCTGGCAATCTTACAGCCTTCATACAGTTTCTGTACTGTTGGATTTGGCATCACGCCTGCATCTTCAAACACATTTTTTCCATTTGCTTTCAAAATCTCCATGACTTTATCATAGATACCATTCTTTTTGATCGACCCGCCGCCATACACAAGCTGTACATTCTGTCCATACTTAGGCAGCTCTTCATTCAGACCGGCAAGGGAATCTTCGCCAAAATAAAGCTTTGTCGGGTTACAATACATAAAACTTCCTAACATCGTCTTCCTCCTCGTATTTTAAGTTTATAAATGTCATCTCATATTTTTCGAAAAAAACTGCTCCAGCTTATCGAACGGGATGGCGTCCTTCCCGCCGCCATCATACAGATCCGTATGGACTGCATCGGGAATAATCAGCAGCTCCTTATTGTCTACATAAGGGTTATCCTTCACCATTGCGGCATAAGCATCGCGGCTGAAATAACAGGAATGCGCCTTCTCCCCGTGCATGATAAGAACTGCGCCGCGTATCTCATTGCTGTACTGAAGGATAGGCTGGTTCATAAAGGACATACAGCCGATCACATTCCAGCCGCCGTTTGAATTCAGAGAACGTTTATGATAACCTCGGTCCGTTTTATAATAATCATGATAATCCGCCACGAAGAAAGGCGCATCCTTCGGAAGCGAGTCCACAACGCCACCGCCCAGCGCATAGCTGCCATTTTTATAATCCACGAGTCTCTGGGCGTTCATAGCCTCTTTCTTCGCGTACCGTGCATCAGCAGAATTATCTGCATCAAAATATCCGTTGGCATTGACACGGGACATATCATACATGGTGGAGGCAACCGTCGCCTTGATGCGGGTATCCAGTGCCGCCACATTCAGGGCCAAGCCTCCCCAGCCGCAGATGCCAATAATGCCGATACGATCAGGGTCAACATTTTCCTGTACGGAAAGAAAATCCACAGCCGCCTGAAAATCCTCTGTATTGATGTCTGGTGAAGCCATGTACCTGGGTGTACCTCCGCTTTCACCAGTGAAGGAAGGATCAAATGCCATAGTGAGGAAACCGCGCTCCGCCATTGTCTGCGCATACAGTCCGGCTGCCTGCTCTTTTACTGCGCCAAACGGCCCGCATACCGCAATCGCAGCCAGTTTCTTTTCGACCCCCTTCGGCTCATAAAGATCTGCCGCCAGTGTGATCCCGTAACGGTTAGGGAATGTCACCTTGCGATAGTTCACCTTTTCACTTTTCGGGAAAGTCTTATCCCATTCCTTTGTTAATTCCAGTTTTATAGTATTTTCCATTTTGTAACGCCTCTCTTTCTTTTTTGTTGTTTTTTAAATATTCCTTTTCCATCTGCCATACTAAAAAATCAAGGCAGTCAACCCTTTCCTGACTTTCATGCAGGCTGTCCATCAGACCGCAACGATGTTTCCGTAGTGTTTTAATCGCATCCTGAACCTGACCGCTACCATACAGTCTGCAAACCTTCTCAATGGTCTGGGCGCTACAGCCTGCATCCTTTAGATTCTGAACCAAATCATCCGTATGACCGCCTCCCTTACTGTTATGCCTGTATTATATCTCCTTGACTTTTATTTTGCTAATGGCTATAATTTATATCATGATATAAATTTTTGGAATATCACAGGAGGACAATATGGAACTGCGAACTATGAGATATTTTCTTGCCGTGGCAAGGGAAGAAAATATAACCCGCGCGGCGCAGCTGCTTCACGTCACCCAGCCTACTCTCTCCAAGCAGTTAAAAGCACTTGAAGACGAGCTTGGGAAAAAACTGTTCACGCGCCACAGTTTCAGCATACAGCTTACGGAAGAAGGGATTTTACTGCGGAAACGGGCGGAAGACTTGATAAAAATGGCTGACAAAATTACAACTGAATTTCTTGCTTTAGATGATGTCTTGGGCGGCGATGTTTACTTCGGTTTGGCGGAATCTTACCAGATCAGATGCCTCGCCGCCACAATCAGAACATTCAAAGAGTCTTACCCTGGTCTGTATTATCATATTACCAGCGGCGACACAGAACAGGTTACAGAAAAACTGGATAAAGGTATCATCGACTTTGCTGTACTGGCGCAGGAACCCAATACTGCAAAGTATCATTATTTAACCTTTCCCCATGCTGATCTATGGGGTGTTGTCATGCCAAAGAACTGTCCATTGGCAGAAAAAGACTCCATCTGCGTAGATGACTTATTTGGACTTCCTCTTTTTTGTTCCGAACAGGGATGGAGCAATGATATTTCCAAATGGTGCGGCAATAACATGGATAAATTACACCTTGAAGGGTCGTTTCGTCTATCATATAACGGATCGCTTTTTGTGAAAGAGGGGCTGGGTTATCTTTTAACTTTTGAGCATTTAATTGATACAAGCCCCGATAGTGGGCTTACTTTCCGCCCTCTTACCCCTAAACTTGAAACAAAAATGTATCTAATATGGAAAAAATATCAAGTTTTTACACCTATTGCTGAACGATTGCTGGAAATGTTGAAAGCCGAGTTTTCGGAGTAGAAGTCAAAGTAATGCCGTAAGAAATTTATTGATATAAGTAAGGAATTTTTCTTTCAAAAAAGCCTTGTCTTTCCACAATAGATCTTTATTTGATTTTCCTTTAAAATATCAGTAATAAAGTCAATATCCCCTTTATCTTTCACTAAATGACAGATATTACTTTTATATATTTCAAAGTCTCTTAAATTTAAAGCATCTTCATCTTCTCTAAAACATTCTGTCAAGAGTTCTTCCATTGTCACATGGAGTGTCCTTGCTAATTTATAGATTGTTTCCGCTGTACATTTCTCTGTTCTCCATTTCATAGATTCTTTTACTATAGAATATAACGGTATGCCGTGATATTGCCAAGAAATGAAATTTCCAACATATAATAACAGAAAGAGCCGATAACCGCACTTTTAATCTGCGTGTTATCGGCCCTGCGTCTATACGTCCGGCTCTTTGATAACGGTTATTTGTAGATTTTTTGCACTAACTAAAGTTTCTTTTTTGCATTTTAGGCAGTAAAAGGGATAGTTTTTCAAAACAGTGTCTTTTCTTATTTTATCACATATTTTACTACCGCAAATAGGGCAATATATCCATTTGCTTCTCTTGTTATGTAATAGATTGCCCAAGTTCATAAGCGGCAGATACTTCGGGTTTTCCCTCAATATCTCCTATATCTCCATTTCCTCCGGCAAGAACATGGCCGAGATTATCCCACTTCAAATGTTCCATCAAGTGATTATAGTAAAGAAGAACATCATCAAAACCGTGGCCCTCCGCAGCCATCAGCAGAGCAGAAGCCCTGCTATGTCCCCGCAGAAGATTGCCGTCCCCCTCTTCCAAAGCAAACAGGCGGTCAACAGCAGTTCTGATTTGACCGCTCATGTTCCAGTAATAGAGTGGACTTGCCAGAACGATCACATCACCCTCTCGCACCGCCGGATAAATTTTGTCCATGTCATCCCGCTGGATGCAGGGACACTCTCTGCTGCTATGTCCGCCAAAGCAGCCTTTGCAGCCATGAATATTCATAGCATCCAGGAAAAATTCTGTTACAGTATGACCGACACTCTCTGCGCCGTCGGTAAACGCTTTGACCAGTGCAGAGGTGTTTCCTTTTCTGCGGGGACTGCCATTTAGAATGACAATTTTTTTTGGCATGGTGTTTTTCCTCCTTAAAATTTCTCTGCCAGAGCCGCCGCCTGTTTACAGCCGTCTGTCTTTTCGATATCACCAACATTCAGCACACCCGGAACAAGGACCTCGCCTACCATTTTCCATTTCATTAGTGCGGCAGAGCGTTCCATCGGAATACGAACCCCGTCAAAAACAGACATATCCTGTTCTTCACAGCAGGCAATCACCGCACACTCTTTTCCGGCAATGTCCTTGCCGCCCACCACAAAAGAGAACAGGCGGTCAATGACCCCTTTGATTTGCGCGGGGATGGAATACCAATATACAGGCATGGAAAAAACCACCGCATCGGCTTCCAGGATAGCGGGGGCAATCGCGTTGAAGTCGTCGTCGAAGGAACAAGCTTTTCCGGTCTTAAAGCACGTTTCACAGGCCCGGCAACCGCCAACACTTTTCAGGGCGGCATCAAAACGAGTGACAGTATGCCCCTTGGCCTCCACCGCTTGGACAAATGCCTCTGTCATGGCAAAGCTGTTGCCTTTCTTTCGAGGGCTTCCAGTAATTACAACAATTTTTTTGCTCATGTAAAGTACCTCCCAATTATGCGGGCTTGACTTTACCCGCTCCTGATAGTATCATTGTAGCGAGAATTGAAGCAAAATCAAGTACGCACATATAAGTGCGATACTTACCTGGAGGAAAGTGTGCGATGAACGAACGATGTATTTCAAAAGAATGTCTTAACGATACGGGTTTCAGCTATACCCTGTCTTTAATCAATGGCAAATACAAAATGACAATCCTTTATACCCTGATGGAATTCAAAGTTGTGCGCTTCAATGAAATGAAAAAATACATTAGGGAGATTTCCTATAAAACGCTGAGTTCCACACTGAAAGAATTAGAAGCCGACAAACTCCCTTTAAATACCCCATAATCTCTGATACCGAATATTTCGGGGGTATCCTCACCAGCATGTGAATGTGATCCGGGCAGCATTCCGCTTCGATAATTTCTATGCCTTTCCTTCTGCACAATGTTCCAAGTATTTGTCCAACATCTGCTTTTATCTGCTTATAAATTACCTGCCTGCGATATTTTGGTGCAAAAACGATGTGATGCTTGCATTCCCACTTCGTATGAGCTAAACTGTTATTGTCCATTTTGGACCTCCTATGTTCTTTATTTGTGGCTTTGCAGACCCACTCTTATTGTAACATAGGAGTTTCTTATATCTAAAGAGCTTCCCTCCCCCTGCATAGCAGGGGGTTTATTTTTGTCTGTGACACAAGCAAAAGCCCCCGAACGGCACAAGGCTGCTTGGGCGCTGGGGGCGATAGTATGGACAGACTGAAAACGACTGTTTTCGCAACCTTGGGTGGAGTGCGCCGCTGTGGGAGTTAGGCTTTTTTTGACAAATGCCTATCTATTCGTAATCGCATGGCGGCATCCTCCCGTTACCTCCAAAATATAAAAACTTGCGGCTCTGATTTCTCAAAGCCGTCAGAAATAAGCATGATTAAGGATTGCTACACGACGGCTTTTTTCTTTTGCCGCCGTGCGGCAGTTTTTCAAATTATTCTATTAGTTTACAATAAATTAGAATGACAATCCATTCGAGGGGGATAGTGAACACCTACTTCACTTTTCAATACTTATCACCCGATGTACCCAGCCGTTATAAAAATTCTCCTCATGTGAAACAAGCAAAACAGTCCCAGGGAAATTTATCAATGCTTCCTTCAAAGCCCCTTTTGCCTGAACGTCCAAGTGGTTTGTGGGTTCATCCAAAATCATAAAATTGCAAGGGATAAGAGTCAGCAGACACATTTTCACTTTTGCCTGTTCTCCGCCACTCAATGACCTAATAGTTTGCATGGCGTGTTTGCTTGAAATTCCGCATTGAGCAAGGTGCTTTCGAATTTCTTTCATTACCATATCGGGGTGAGCATCAGAGAGAATCTCTATCGGAGTCCGGTTGCTATCAGCCCATACTAAATCCTGTTCAAAGTATCCAAGCGTAACTTGAGCCGAAAACTTGAACTGTCCATGCAGAGCCGGTAGCTGTCCAATCAGCGTTTTCAGCAGCGTTGACTTTCCAATTCCATTGAACCCGGTAATGACAACTTTCTGTCCGCCCTTTATGGCGAAGCCAATATCAGATAACACGGGATAGTAATACCCAACTGCTAAATTGCTGACTAACAAATGCTCCGTATTTGTCAGAGACATTGCAGGAAAATGAAATGTAGGTTTAATCTCCTTTTGGTCTAATGCCTCCAGCTTGTCCATACGGTCAAGCTGTTTCTGCCGTCCCCTTGCCATCTTTGATTTCCGCCCAGCAATATTCTTCCGAATAAATTCCTCCGTTTTCTTAATCTCTCGCTGTTGTGCGGAATACTGGCGCACATAATCTTCCCGCAGGAGAGTTTTCTTTTTGAGAAATTCTGAATAGGTGCCATAATATTTGGCAATCTGATAGTTATCTATATCACAAATCCGATTTGCAATTTTATCGAGGAAAGCGAAATCGTGTGATACGACCATGAAAGCATTTTCCAACTCCGATAAATAGTCAGCGAGCCATGCAACGTGTTCTTTGTCCAGAAAATTTGTCGGTTCATCCAGCAGAAGAACATCCGGTTTTTCCAACAGCAGCTTCGCCAGGATCACCTTTGCCCGTTGCCCACCGCTCATTTGGTCAATCGTCCGGTCAAGACCAACTGCAAACAGCCCTAATCCACTTGCAACCTGCTCAATGCGCGTGTCAATCGAATAAAAATCCTCCATCTCCAGACATTCTTGGAGCTGAGCGGCGCGGCCTAAACATCCCATGTCCCCATTTGCGGCTTTCTCATACAGCGATGCCATTTCAGTTTCAATCTGATATAATCTTGAAAATGCCGATTTCAGAAAATCTCTCATTGTCAGGCTGTGGTCTATTTCTGCATATTGGTCCAAGTACCCGATAGAGGTATTTGCTTGCCAAATAATTTCCCCGGCATCGGGGAGGACCTGGTCTGTACATATCTTGACCAGCGTGCTTTTCCCTGTTCCGTTTTGTCCTACAATGCCGATATGTTCTCCTTTATTCAGTGTTAACTCAGCATTTTTGTAAAGAAGATTTTCGCCAAAAGTGTGCGTTAATCCATGTATTTCTAATAAACTCATTTGTTCCAATTCCTTTCTCTTTAGTGCACAAAAAAGAAAAGGCAGAGGATAAATGCGCACAAAAGCGCGCCTACCCTCTGCCTATCATTTTCTCATACGAAATGAAAAGCAAAAGGCTATGGACAAAACATTGCCCATAGCCTTTATTACGCTAAATTCATGTACGAGAAATAAGCAATAGCCATACAAACTGACACATCAACTTGGACGGGTACTGCTTTGTTCCCGATGAAATCCTAAAGCGTTCTATACGCTATACTCTGCACAATGTTTCATCGGTTCGGATTGTACAGAGTTAATTCTCTTCATTCGTTTATCAGTCAAGCGGAAATTCATACTGCCCCCCTTGGGAATTTTAAAATTTAGGTAAGATTATCATATTTTTTCGCATTTGTCAACACACAAGTCAATGTTAGACAATCTTTCAAGTTTATAAACTTCAACGCATCCTTATCCATTACTTTTATTTTATAGCTTTTATCTGGAGAAATTCCAAAATCGTCTGACTTACATCTGATGCACCAACAACCAATGCAAAATATCTTCATATTGCTTCCTGTCCGCTGCTACATCTAATATTAAATCGGATAATTCTTCCTGCGTGTATTCCATCTCATAACCGTTTAATGCCAAAAAGACTAACATGGCATGGCACCCCAGTCTTTTATTACCATCTATCATTGCATGATTTTTAACCAGTCCATAACAAAGTCTCGCTGCCTTTGCCTGTATGCTTGGATATAATTCTTCTCCACCATAAGATTGAAAAGGACTTTCTAATGCAGATTCAAGCAGACCCATGTCCCTAATCCCATCGCTTCCTCCGGTAGTCTCTATTAACTGAGTATGAAGCAATAGAATCTGTTCTTTTGTCAGCTTTATCATTTTGCAAGCACCTCATAAGATTCCTTATTCTTCTCAATTAATCGTTTTGATACACTCAATACATCTTCATTTGACGCAACAGCATCATGCTCAGCTTTACTGAAATCTATGACAAGGTATCTTGGTACATTATTTTTTAATATAACAGCTGTCCCATGCTCATCCACTAATCTTGCTACTTTTGAGAAATTCTGATTTGCTTCTGTAATAGAAACCATTGTATTTGTATTTATTGTCATCGTCCATACCTCCTGATCATTTTATTATATCCAATTTATAGGATGAATTCAACCTATTTCAAGTCTCTAATTCCTTTATACATATATCGCACTATAATTATAATGATTATCCTGAATTACTAATTTTCAATAATATAAGGCAAAATGAAATTTATCATCTTCTTCACCAATAAACATACATCTATATATTCCATTATATTTTGAGGATATAGGAGTAACAAACTGTTCCTTATAAGCCATATTATAATTAATTTTTAAATCTTTTGTATATGTTGGCAATCTGTCTGTATCTAAAAATGGAAAATACTCCTTTTTTCTCTCATCGACTAATGGATATGCACCATTACCCTTTCCCAGTTGAATTAATTGTGAAAATGAATCTACACAGTTAAACCAGCCAATTACAAAAGCAACTTTTCCATAATTATCAGCATCTATCTCATCCATCAGCCAGTCAAAATCTTGCTGAAACACTGACCAACTTTTACTTGCCGCTCTTGTATTTGCTGAACTAATCCAGTTTTTCAAATATTTGACCTCTATCTTAAAATCCCTTTGGCTTATGTATAAATCATGGTTTACTTTTTGTAATTTTTTTACTCTGTTACTTTCTCCTACTGTATAATGAGCATTTTGTTTAAATGGATATCCCAATCTCACTATTATATCCATTTCATTAAAATTTTCATCTGCCTCCTTTTTTAGTTTTTGTTTATCCCATTCTCCATACAAAATGTTGAATTCATCAATAATATATAAGCAATTTGCTACTAGATATCGATCAATCGTTGGATTCCCCATTTTATTGCCCCTTCCTATTCCTTGAATTATTTATTTCATAAACTACTGTTATTATATTCACTCTATAACGATTTATGTCCAAAAATCCCCTTCCATAATAAAAAACCCCTGCAAATGGCACATCCACGCCACTTACAAGGGTTCTCATTCTTATCGTTATCTGCCTAATTTCGACAAATTTCTATGCATTCATCTGTTTTGCGAACTTTCCCTTTTCCATGTCCCGGTCGCATATCCCCGGAACTATGTATTTTACTGGTTTTGCAGTAATTTTTGACCGTTCTAAGACAGCTGCTTTTCAACCGTATCCCCCAAATTTTATTTTGGGGGAAAATTCATTTTGCTTTCTAAAATTTCCAATTTCTGATTTTTGAAATTTGGGGGATAGCCATTCTCCATTTGGGGGAATTTGGGGGTAAGGTTCTTCCCCCAAATCTTAAACCATTCATAAAATCAATAAATATGTTTACACTTTTGCTGGCTCTTGAAACGGATCATCAAACAACTGCATTAAATCATAATTTGCTCCTACATTTGTTACTTCAAAATGATTTAGGCAATGTCCCAGCCACGAAAATTCTTTATTCATTTCATAAACTAAATCAAAAATCTCCAAATCTGTTGTTTTATATTGTGAATGGTAACCCAAATACTGTTCATGTGAAAACTGTCGTTGAAGCAAATAATCCTGTATCTTTCGATAAGCTCCTCTGGGATTCGCAGCAGAATAATATTTTTCTAAATCTTTTACACATAAGTCAAAATATAGTGCTTTGAAATGCTTTACTTCACGTCTTGTCATTACGCTACACTCACTCTCTTTGTATAATGATACAGAACGTCTTCAATAGCAAAATCTTTTTCATTCTCACCATCATCACTATTGTACCAAATCCATTTAATTACATAATCCATAAACCACGATTTCTCTTTTAAAGATGTAATAATACATCCAAATGCTCCACAATCTCTAGAGTTTCCGCTTCCATAAAAAACAATTGTGCCATCAGGCTCATACTCTTTTCTTAATTGATAACTATCAAAAGCTTGACCTAAGATTTGATAAATACTGGAAACACTATATTTTTGCTCTTTATTAATTTTATTTTCATCCAATTTTATCTCCAATTTCAACATGATAATTCTCCTTATCAATAATCCTTTCTATTTTTCATCTTTATATGATAGAAAAGATGAAAAAACTACACTTTCTCATTTAGCCGATCACTGCTTTTTCTCTGGATAATATGTTGCAATAAATTTATTCAATAACTTCCGCTCCTCAAATGATAAGTCCAAATTATCCAACAGCCACATATGCAACGCTTTCCCGATGGTATAACATAGCTTTTCTTCCAAATCCTTTCCTATTCTATCTCTGGAAACATTCGGATAAAAACTGTTATCTTCAATATTAATTACGGCGTTTTTAAGAACAATTCCATCAGCTAAATATGGAATAATAATTTTCAAGTGCGGCAATAATATACTCTTAAGATACACCTGGTCTTTCGCCTCAAAAGGATATCTTGCCCCAAATCCCACATTCACATTAAAGGGTAAAATACACTCAACTTCTTCATCCAGAACGACTTGATAAACTTTTATATCTGTTTTTGTCGGTATAGAGTCATCATGTTCCAAATCTTCGCAAAACATTTCAAATGAGTAGTTACCAATAAGATCTTCACTCCCTTCCATAATCCCCCGCCTCATAACAACTCCTGAATCAGTTGGTATAATATTATATACATCATAGTCATCAAGCATAGATAAAGTTTGATCAAAATCATCTATTTTTTCATAAATTTTTGCAAATTCATACGCTTCGTCCATAATAGATGGAACCATCAGTACGCGTATCAAATTATTTACAACAAACTGTTTGATGGAAATATTCATATTATCTTCTTCTATTATTTCATTTTCTATATGATTGTAATAATAACTTTTATTTCCATTTAAGTCTTTTATCTTTTTTGCAAAATTGAGTCCATTATAATTACATTCCACATATGCTTCTATTCCATCCAAATATTGGTTCAAACATATCTTTTCCGCCAAAACATTTTCTGGTTTTCTTAAATTGCATATATATGTTTCCTGCTGGCTCTTTTCCTGTACTAAAATCTTTATGCAAACTCCACAATCCAAGAAATTATCTTCAATAAAACTCTTTATTTCCGAAATACCATTAGGGAATATACTCATAAACTGTTCATAATCCAAGACGATCTCAGTACCCTGAGTTTTTGATTTATCCTCATAAGTCAAACATATATATTCACTATTTTTTTCAAATTCAATTTTTATTATTTTATTTTCTTCTATATGTTTTGTTCGCACCTCTACTTTATCTGATAACATAAAACAAGACAAAAAACCTATTCCATAATGTCCAATTGGAGAATACTCTCTCCCTTGTAAGTTATAAGCATCTGAATTGTAATAAGACACACCT
>Ga0224742_10291_pt1 | contig 12901 bp, 14 predicted proteins | sample LIM_E_Water_Neg_FD_161631 | JGI IMG/M metagenome (GOLD analysis project Ga0224742, IMG submission 161631) | Enriched cells from gastrointestinal tract of the lab mouse from Pacific Northwest National Laboratory (PNNL), Richland, Washington... | ecosystem: Host-associated > Mammals > Digestive...
AATTTGGGGGCGGTTTTTTATGCTGCTGGGTACGGACGTGCTGGTAGTCTTGATGGAGGTTATGACAGGTATGGTGCTTTGGGGCGCCTCTTTTCGGCCATTCTTCGATCTGTATCATATGCTGAATAATGATTTTCAGTGGATGATGATATTGGCATTGCCTCTGATCCTTTGCTGCAACAAAAAGAAGGGGCGGTGCAGGAAGTATTTTTATTATATTTTCTATCCTGCTCATGTTTATCTTTTGTGGTTTCTTGGGGTAGTGGTGTTAAGGTAGCGGGGATGTACGGATCTTTCGCAAAGTAAGCCGGCTGGCTTTTTGGTATCCTGTGTTTGTGAGGTTCACATACACCGGATATCACAAAAGCCAGCCGGCTTATCTTGTTCAAGGCTCTTATTTTATGATATTTTTGCAGTACTTCCGCGTACTTGGAGCGTAGGAGTCAATATAATATTTTGGATATTCTCTTCTTTGCGGAGGATTCGAAGTAAAAGCTGGACAGCTTGTATTCCGATTTGCACCGTATCTTGAGATACGGATGTAAGCGGCGGATCTACCAGATCTGCATTGGGAATATCATCATAGCCGATGATAGATATATCCTGCGGTATTTTTAGGCCATAGGCTCGCGCAGCTCTGTATACACCAAGGGCCATGATATCGTTAAAACAGAAAATGGAAGAGACCTGTCGGCCGCGCAAAGCAGATAAGGTATCGTATCCGCTTTGCATGGTGTATTCTCCTTCATAGATAAGCTCCGGACGAAATGGAATATGAAATTCGTTCAGGGCTTTTTTATAGCCGTTCAGCCGGTCCGTACAGATGACGTTATCAGGTCCTGTGAGACAGCCGATGGAACGATGGCCAAGTTCAAGCAGATGCCGGGCTGCCAGATATCCGCCATAAAAATGATCGGAAATAATAGCCGGAGGGTCGAAACCGGAAGCAATCTTGTTCGTGGTAACCAGAGGGATTCGCGCCTGCTGGATTTGCTTGTAGATACGAATACGGACAGCTTCCGGTGTTTCAGCGGTCTGGATATAAATAATACCGTTTAGTTTCTGCCGTAGAAATGTTCCGAGATATGTATGCTCCGGATTTTCCAGACCAGGCAGAAGAAGATCCAAAGGACGAAGAAGCAGAGGTCAAGGATACGAAGAACATGAAGGTGGTTGCAATATTTAATACAAATCTGGGGGATAAAGCATTTTCGGACTCTGTTTGGGCAGGTATCAATAAGGCGGCGGATGAATATGGATTTGAGACAAAGGCCGTAGAGCTGATGGGAGATGCAACGAAGCAGATACCGACGCTTACGGAGCTAAGCGAATCTGGCGAGTGGGATGTAATTGTTGCAGGAACTTTCAATATGAAAGAGGCAATTATTGAAGTTGCAAAGGAATTTCCGGAGCAGAAATATATCATTTACGATACGGAGCTGGATTATTCTGCCGGAGATTTGAATAATTGTGTTTCTGTTATGTGCAAGCAAAATGAGGGCGCATTGGCTGCACTCCGGACCAAGGAAGCAGGAGAATATACGAACGGTGAGAATATTGTTGGCTTTGTTGGAGGCGGTGAGAATAGTTCGGTTAATGATTTTTTGGTAGGATACATTGAAGGTGTAAAATATATTGATCCAAGCTGCAAGGTACTGTTTTCTTATGTAGGAGACTTTAAGAATACCGCAAAGGCAAAGGAATTGGCCATTGCACAATATCAGCAGGGGGCAGATATTGTATTTCAGGTAGCAAGCTCCGCAGGTCTTGGCGTCTTAGATGCGGCAAAGTCAGAGAATAAGCTGGCGATTGGTGTGGACCAGGATCAGGCGATATTGATGGAGGAAAATGATCCGGAGATCTCGAAGCATATTGCCACCTCAGTCGTAAAGAAGCTGGACGTTTTGATGTATGACAAAATGGTCGAATATATCAACGGAACCATCAACTGGGGTGTTCAGGAGAATGCGGGAATCTCTGACGGCGGAATGGATATTACAGTGAATGATTATACAAATGCAATTGTTTCGGAAGATATTATAAATCAGATTTCCGAGATTAAGGAGAAGATTATCTCCGGAGAGATTAAAGTTAAGAGTGCAATGACAATGACAACAGAAGAATTGAATCAGATTAAGGACAGTGCGGCTCAGGAAGGATAAGTTTGTGCATAGAATGATGAAGGGATGGGGCATAGATGGTAAACAATGAGTATATTTTATCTATGGAAAACATCACCAAGGTATACAGCAATGGTTTTGTGGCCAATAAAAACGTAAACTTCTCTGTGAAAAAAGGTGAAATACATGCTCTTGTAGGCGAAAACGGGGCAGGAAAAAGCACCTTAATGAAGATTCTTTTTGGGCACGAACAGCCGGAAGAGGGAAAAATATTTTATAAAGGAGAAGAAATCCATATTGCGAATCCTTTGGCAGCGCTTGATTATGGAATCGGTATGGTGCACCAGCATTTTATAGTAAACGACATAAATATTTTCTATTTACTTTTCAGATATCCCTTAGTAAAATAATACTGAGGTGATAGCATGAATGTTAGAAAGTTTAAATCGGACAAAAACGCTTTAATAGCAGAAGGCAATCGGATCGTTTCGTCTTCAGATGATGCCAAATTCATAAGAAAAGTAACTATTGTTAATCTCCTGCTCCGCGGTGTGAACGCTAAATCGCTTGCCGATGCCTCTGGCGAAACCGACCGTACTCTTTCTAACTGGGTCAGGTCTGTTGATGAGTATGGGTTTGAGGCTCTCCGTCCACGCAAACAGCCTGGGCGTCCGCAATCCCTTACTAATTCCCAAAAAGAAAATATTAAAGTCGTCGTAACTTCTGACCCAAATGATTTTGGATATACTGTTTGGGATGGGCCATCCTTATCGGACTATATTGCTTCGCAGTACGATATCTCTCTATGTGTAAGGCAATGCCAGCGGCTACTGCATGAACTGGGATTCTCTTTGATACGCCCACAGACATTTCCTTCCAAAGGCAATGAAGAGAACCCATTGCGTGATGAATTTAAAAAAACATCTCAGAGCTAGAAAACGATCCGGACGCAATCATATGCTACCAGGACGAAGTTCACTTCATGGCAGAATCCACGGTTACCCGCGCCTGGTATCCGAAAGGCAGTTGTCCGAAGGTCAAGTCATATCCCGGGCATAAATCCGTTGCTTATAGCGGTTTTGTGATTCCAGAAACAGGCGAACTCTTCATCACAAAGCCGGACTGGTTCAATTATGAGACAACGATAACATGTATACGTGAATTCCTCGCATCACATCCTGTAGAGGATGGCAAACACCTTTACATCGTGATGGACAATGCTCCCTGGCACAAAAAAGCAAAACGTCTTATCAATGAAGACGGGCAGTATGCAGACATTAAAGAAGCTGCAACCATAATCTCCCTCCCGCCATATTCACCTGATCTTAATCCGATCGAGCAGGTATGGAGGGTTACTCGTCGTGAGAAAACACATAACCGATTCTGGGAGACTCTTGAAAAGTTAGTTGGAGTCCTTGATAATTGGTTTTCAACTTTTAAGAAGCCCAATGACAAGCTTGCTACTTTATGCTCTTTTTCCTAGAGTCAAACGGAAAGAATTAACGTCGTTTACTATAAATATATTTGAACTGAATACCATATCTTATCCTTATCACAGATCCGGAACGGACTTCTTCGCCGGCGCCGCGCCTGTCATAAGGCGCCGCATGCCTGCATACACCGGCCAAAAAAGTCCTTCCTTTTCTTCAAAACATTAAACCGCTGCGATCTTCTGCATCAGGTCATCCACCGCAATGCCATGCACCATAGCCGCCTCTTCCAGCGTCTCTCCCTGTGCGGACGGGCATCCGAGACAGTGCATACCGATCTCCATAAGAACCGGTGCGATCTCCGGATTGATCCGCAGCGCTTCCCCTATTGTTGTATTCTTTGTAATATCTGCCATGTTTTTTCCCTCCATTCTGCAATCTGACAACCTCTTTTGCCTTACCAGTATAATCCGAAAATCCATTTCCCGCAAGACAATCTTTCTTCTCCCGCCGGTTTACCGCGCGGCTTTGTTACAGTTCACGGCCCAATGTCATTAAGTTAAATGTGAAAATGCGAAGGAAACAGGTTGAAAAAATAAAGCATAATGAAATTTGGGTGGATTAAGGGCAGAAATTGTAGCAATAAAAGATGCAGATATGCCATGCAGGTATTTTATTGCATGGCAAACAAGCAGGTTTACACCCGCTTTTAACAGCGATATATTGATCAGGAGCGGATCCGCTTAAGCCGCCCTGTACAGGAAATACCTGGGCCGCCTGAAATGAGCTGTCTGCAGTCGTGGGAAGCTGCGCTCATCACGGACTGGTATCAATTTTCGACTGATCAGGGCCATCACCCATGCCGGGTCTTTGCGTGAATGCAGACGGAAAAAGACCCGGCAAATGTGGGCCGCTGCAGTAAAATTCACTTTATAGCTGTGTTTCGTATCCTTTCCTGTTTTTATCACCGTGTGGCTTACAATGGTCTCTGTCAGGTTGTAAGCGATCAGTTTCGCCCAGATCTCCTGTTTTACGAATTCAACCTTATAGGAATGGAAGCTGCTCAGGCCGATCGTGTACTTTAGTTTGCGGAAAGAAGTCTCAATCCCCCATCGGGAAAAATAAAGGCGTTTGATGGCCTGTGTGGGGAACTGATCCACTGGAAGGTTCGTCATGATACATTCGTAAGAGCCGTCATCTAATGGAAATCTCACGACCCTGACAGGAATGGTATAGGTATCCAGGGAACCATATGGTACAAAATCAAAGGCGGAGGCTGCGCCGACAAAGGTGACATAATCACCGGATGCGTTGACCTTTCTGGAATGGGAACGCCTGATGACAATGTCAAGGCAAAGGTCAAAATCCCCCTCTTTAGGAACGGGCAGGTGTCCGGCCATACCGCGGACATTCACATCCTTGGAGCGGAAGAGGAAAAACTGCTTTTTTTCCAGGACATGTGCCATGTTATTATAAGAGCAGTATCCGCGGTCAGCAATAAAAATATCAGAGACCCCGTCAGGTGTCTCCAGGCGGTCCACCATGGTACAGAAAGCCCTGAATTCATCTTTGGAATGGACAGGCTGGATGAGGGCATCCTTATAAGTATGGGTATCCAGGTCATAAAGTGCATTGAGGTGGAGACTGTAGAATCCTTTAGCGGAGTGGCCCTGTGAAACAAAATACTCATCAGGAGTCCACCTGGGAGCACTGAAAAAAGAGAAGGAGGAACCGTCAGCTGCCAGGAGCCTGTAGGCAGGATGGGCCTCCAGGCTGGAAAGAGAGGCATCGAACCGGCGGAAGACTTCTTCCAGAGCCTGGGGCTTGATCTTATTGCGCTGCTGGTTCAGGGCAGACAGGGAAGGGGCATCCGGGCTGAAGTCGAAGAAATCATCTAATTCATTACCCGTACTGGAAGCGCCCTGGGAGACGAGGAAGGAGATGAGCGTCTCCGGAGGAAGTTTTCTGCGTCGGGTGAAATCCTTATCGGGATCTACCAGATAAGGTGACATATGGGATACAACATGGAAGACGGCATCCCGGAACAGGAATTTGATCTGATTAAAAAACATGATATAAGCCTCCTTGAAATTAGAATGAAATAACTGGTTCTAATTCCAGGGGCCGCTCTCGCTACCTCTTAAAATACAATTAGTAGCGAGAGCGGCCGCACATTTTAGGCTTTATGTCAACCCTTTTTTTGAAAAAAGTAAAAAAAGTGGTTAGACCCCTGCTATAGAATCTAACCATAAAAATATCGCTACTAACTTAATGACATTGGTTCACGGCCTGACCGGCCGCAAGCTGTAACGCGTCCAGCCCATTCCAAGTCGCCTTCGGCGAGGGGCTGGATGCCTGGAACCGTAAAGTTATCGGCCGGGTGCCCTGCAGCAGGGTGCAGGGCACCGTGAATAGTAACTATCTCGCAGCTTTCTTCTCCAGCCTGTTCCGCTCCCGCAGTTCCCTGAAAAAAGTAGTCAGCATCTGCGTGCACGCTTCGGCCAGTACGCCCCTTTCTACCTGTACCTGATGGTTGAACTCCGGCATCTCAAGAATATTCAGGATGGAGCCGCCGCATCCCGCCTTGGGATTCATGCTGCCCATGACTACCCGGGTGATCCTCGCCTGCACGATGGCCCCGGCACACATCTGGCACGGCTCCAGCGTCACATACAGGGTACAGTCTTCCAGCCGCCAGTCGCCCATCTTCCTGCTCGCCCTGTTGATGGCCGTGATCTCGGCATGGGCAAGCGTATTCTTGTCCGTATTGCGCCGGTTGTAGCCCCTGCCGATGATCTTATCCTGATAGACGATCACGCAGCCGATCGGCACCTCCCCCAGCGCATATGCCTTCTTCGCCTGTTTCAGCGCCTCCTTCATATACTTCTCGTCTTCTGTCGTATAGTCCATATAGATCCTCTCGCTTTTTCATACATTTGTAACAATTCGGCTGCTGCCTCCCCGCTGCATACATTGTAACAGTTCAGCCTTCGGCTTCCCTGTTACGGAATCTGCCCATTCCAAGTTATTATTCACGGTGCCCTGCACCCTGCTGCAGGGCACCCGGCCGATAACTTTACGGTTTCAGGCATACAACGTCTTGACAATCCATCCAATTCAACTTATAATGCTATTCATATGGAGTTGTATCGAAGTGGTCATAACGGGGCGCACTCGAAATGCGTTAGCCCTCCGGGGCACGAGGGTTCGAATCCCTCCAACTCCGCTTTCCGGCCGGAGCAGATATCTGTGTCTGTTCCGGCTTTTTTCGTGCTTTTCATGCCTGCCGTTTCGTATGAGCCTTTTCTTTCTGTTAAAATTCCGCTAAATCTCTGTTAATATCCTGTTTCTATTTTGCTCAGCTTACGTTAAGAAACCCCTTTTTCTATTTTCCCCTTCCCTTCCATTCTCTATAATAGCAATACGAACAGAATACAACAGGAAAGAGAGGAATCCCCTTATGAGTATTGGAATGATGATCATCTGCCTGATCGGCGGCCTGGCAGGCGCCCTCAGCACGGCCTATCTGCTGCTCAGCTTCCCGGCTATCATCGCATGGAAGATTTACCGCCGCATCAAATTCGGCTACACACTGTATCAGTAAGAAGACTGCCGGGCACGGCTTCGGCAGTCCGGTGTGCGGCCCGGAATATCAGGCCATGCCGCAGACCAGCCCGATCAGCCGTACCAGCAATGCAGCCGCCCAGGCGATGCCGCACTGCCAGAGCACCACATAAACCGCCCACCTGCGGCCCAGCTCTCTTTTGATGGAAGCGATCGCCGCCACGCAGGGCGTATACAGAAGGCTGAACACCAGCAGGGAAGCCGCAGACAGCGTGCTCATGGCCGCTGTCACGCCGCCTTCGCTGTCAAACAGCACTTCCAGCACAGAGACCACACTTTCTTTGGCCATAAAACCGCTGATCAGGGAAGTGCAGATGCGCCAGTCTCCCAGTCCGAGCGGTCTGAACAGGGGAACCAAAAGCCCTGCCGCTGCCGCCAGAATACTGTTATGCGAATCTTCTACCAGATCAAAATGAAAATCAAAACTCTGCAGGAACCAGACCACGATCGAAGCGATCAGGATCACGGAAAAGGCTCTCTGCAGAAAATCTTTCGCCTTCTCCCACAGAAGCTGCAGCACACTCCGCAGGCTCGGCATGCGGTAATTGGGCAGTTCCATCACAAAAGGCACGGCCTCCCCCTTAAACATCGTTTTCTTAAACACCAGCGCCGCCACAATTCCCATCAGCACTCCCAGTACGTACAAACCCGTCATCACCAGTCCGCCCTGTCCCGGAAAAAAGGCATTGACGAAGAAGGCATAGATCGGCAGCTTGGCCGTACAGCTCATAAACGGCGTCAACAGAATCGTCATCTTACGGTCCCGCTCACTGGGCAGCGTGCGGGTAGACATGACGGCCGGCACCGTACACCCGAACCCGATCAGCATCGGTACGATGCTGCGCCCGGACAGGCCGATCCTGCGCAGCAGCTTATCCATAAAAAAGGCCACCCTCGCAATATAACCGCTGTCTTCCAGCAGCGAGAGGAAGAAGAACATGGTCACGATAACGGGCAGGAAGCTGAGCACACTGCCCACACCTTCAAAAATGCCGTTCACGATCAGCCCCTGCACCGCCTCGTTGACATCTCCTGCCGTCATAGCGCTGTCCGCCCAGCCGGCAAAAGCCTCGATCCCCGCCGCCAGCAGATCCTGCAGCCAGGCGCCGATCACATTGAAGGTCAGATAGAACACCAGCGCCATAATGCCGATAAACATCGGGATCGCCGTATATTTTCCGGTCAGGATCCGATCCATTTTCTGGCTGCGGATATGCTCCCTGCTCTCCCTCGGCCTGGTGACGCACCGGTCGCACACCTTTTTGATATAGGAAAAGCGCATGTCGGCGATGGCGGCGCTGCGGTCCAGTCCGCGCTCCTTCTCCATCTGCAGCACGATATGCTCCAGCATCTCCTCCTCGTTCTTATCCAGCGCCAGCCGGTCGAGGATCAGCTGATCCCCTTCGATGATCTTGGCTGCCGCGAAGCGGACAGGCAGGCCGACCTGCACCGCATGATCCTCGATCAGATGGATCACCGCATGCAGACAGCGGTGCACGGATCCGCCGTTGTCATTCTGATCGCAAAAATCCTGCCGCAGCGGCTTCTCCTGATATTTCGCCACGTGCAGGGCATGTCTGGCCAGCTCGTCGACGCCCTGATTCCTGGCCGCCGAGATCGGCACCACCGGCACGCCCAGCATGGCCTCCATGGCGTTTACGTCCACCATGCCGCCGTTGCCCGTCATCTCATCCATCATATTGAGCGCTACCACCATTGGAATATCCATCTCCAGCAGCTGCATGGTCAGATACAGATTCCGCTCTATATTGGTAGCATCCACAATATTGATCATACCCTTTGGCCCTGCGCCCAGCACGAAGTCCCTCGACACCAGCTCTTCGCTGGAATAAGGCGACATGGAATAGATCCCCGGCAGATCCGTGATCAGCGTATCCGCATACCCGCGTATCTCTCCGTCCTTACGGTCCACCGTGACCCCGGGGAAATTTCCCACATGCTGTTTAGAGCCGGTCAGCTGGTTAAAGAGGGTAGTCTTACCGCAGTTCTGGTTTCCCACCAGCGCAAAAGTCAGCTTCGTCCCTTCCGGCAGAGGATCTCCGCTCCCCTTGGGATGAAATTTGCCTTCCTCGCCAAGCCCCGGATGCTCCGTCTTCCTGCCCGGCTTCTTCTCTTCCTTTACGCTCGTTGCCACAGGCTCCACACCGATCTGCGCGGCATCCGCCAGACGCAGTGTAAGCTCATAGCCATGTATGTTCAGTTCGATCGGGTCCCCCATCGGCGCCAGCTTCACTACCGTAACCTCCGCCCCGGGAATCACCCCCATATCCAGAAAATGCTGCCGCAGCGCACCTTCGCCGCCGACACTTTTCACCACGGCAGTTTTTCCTATTGCAAGTTCTTTCAGCGTCATAATAACACTCCCTTTTGTCTTACGATCTTGTCAGCGCCCCACATAAGGCACAAACAGGTTCAAAATTAATATGAACCGCCCGCTGCGTCTTGTCAACTGTTTTCCGGATATCGTCTTCCACTTTTGCTGCAAAAATTAAGAGCAGACCCTCCGCGGCATGCCCTTAATCTTTTTCCCAAATCTATTATTTCCCCTTTGTTACACCCTTTTACCATTTCCGCAGTGTCTTATTTCCTGTTGCTGATCAAAGAATACACCAGACAGCCTCCCAGTGAAACAAACACAAGCCCGATGATCATCATTTCTACGATTCCCATTTCTCTGTCCCTCCCGGCTGCGTGATCATGCCTTTTGCCCTGTCCTTATGCGCAGACACACCCGTTTTTTGCTGTAACACAATATATTCATCTGTGTTCATACCAGATTCCGCCGAAAAAACCGACGACAACCAGTACGATTGAGATCACGGACCATACATCCATCTGCATCGCGGACTCCCCTTTCTGCATCCGTGCCGTTTTTACAAGTATTTTGTTATGTTTATCCTAGCATATCCGTGATTGTTTTTACAGTTTATCAGCTTCTTTTTAACGTATCTTTAACATTGTCTTGATGTTTTCTTATCGCTTTCTTAACGCCATTTTAACACCCTTTCCTGTTTTGCTTTTCCGGGAAATAAGGTATACTGGTATAAATTCTATTATTGATCACACAGGAGCGTCAGTATATATGTCCACTTCCATCAAAAACTGCATCGTCACTTTTTCCGGTCTGGCGGTCGCCACCCTGGTCGCCTTTCTGTTCTCACATTTTGTTCCGGAGAATGCGGGAAATCTGTCGCTGATCTATATTTTCGCACTGATCACCATAGTGCGCTTTACGGACGGCTATCTGCCGGGAATGGTCGCCTCCGTGATCGCCGTCATCTGCGTGAATTATCTGTTCACTTATCCCTATTTCGAACTGAACTTTACGCTGTCCGGTTATCCGGTCACCTTTCTGTGCATGTTCGGCGTCACCCTCCTCACCAGCACCATGACGGCCAATATGAAGGAACAGGCACGGACGATCGCCGAGAAGGACAAGCTGCTCTCGGAGACGGAGAAGGAGAAGATGCGCGCCAATCTGCTGCGTGCCGTCTCCCACGACCTGCGCACACCGCTGACCGGCATCATCGGCGCCAGCTCCTCCTATCTGGAGAACAGCGCCCTGCTCCCGGAAGAAGAGAAGATCGCCATCATCACCCACATTCACGAGGACGCCAACTGGCTGCTCAACATGGTGGAAAACCTGCTGGCGGTGACCCGCATCCATGACCGGTCTTCCTCGGTTCGCAAAACAGATGAGTCCGTGGAGGAGATCGTATCCGCCGCCATCATGCGTCTGAAAAAAAGGCTTCCGGAAGCCGCCGTCAACGTGGCCGTACCCGATGAGCTGCTCATCATCCCCATGGATGCCATTCTCATTGAGCAGGTGCTGATCAATCTGCTGGAAAATGCCATCGTCCACTCGCAGAGCAGGGAACCGATCCTGTGTTACGTGGACGCCGACAGCACTGACGTCACTTTCCATGTCAAGGACTACGGCATAGGCATCGACCCTGACCGGCTGGAAAATATTTTTGACGGAAATTCCTATATCGGCAACAAGGAGTCCGATTCCAACAAGGGCATGGGCATCGGCCTGTCCATCTGCAAGACGATCCTCACCGCCCACGGCGGCACCATCAATGCCAAAAATCACGCGCAGGGCGCGGAATTCTACTTTACACTGCCCAAAGAGGGAGGTACACCATGAATCTGAAGCATGAGATCCTGTTGATTGAAGACGAACGCAATATCTGCAACTTTATCACCACCACGCTGCGCACCCAGGACTACAAAGTCACTTCCGCAGGCAGCGCCGCAAACGGCCTGTCTCTGGCGGCTTCCGGGTGCCCGGATCTGATCCTGCTGGATCTGGGCCTTCCCGACATGGACGGCATCGACGTGATCCGCAATATCAGAGAGTGGAGCAATCTGCCGATCATCGTCATCTCGGCCAGAACCCAGGAAAAAGAGAAGGTGGAGGCGCTGGACGCCGGCGCCGACGATTATATCACCAAGCCCTTCGGCACCTCCGAGCTGATGGCCAGAATCCGCACCGCCCTGCGCCGTTCTACCCTGAACGGCACCCTGGCCGCACCGGCCAGGAACCGCTACGAGGCCAAAGATCTGGTGATCGACTATGACCGCCATATTGTCACCGTAAACGGCGCCATCGTCCACTTTACGCAGATCGAATATAAGATCCTCACTTTTCTTGCGCGCAATGCGGGTAAGGTCATCACCTATGATACGCTGATCACCCATGTCTGGGGGCCCTTTGCGGACAGCAACAACCGCATCCTGCGCGTCAATATGGCCAATATCCGCCGCAAGATGGAACTGAATCCGGCAGATCCGCAGTATATTTTTACAGAGATCGGGATCGGTTATCGAATGATAGATAATGAAAATATGTAGGAAATATTGACAAACGCCCCAAAAAACAGTATACTATAAAAACCGTGCAGCCGGGGCGTTAGCGGTGCCCTGTACCCACAATCCGCTCTAGTGGGGGTGATGCTTTATCGAGGGTGTACGCCTGTGTAGCTGCCCTTTATAAGTGGCGTTGAAGTTTGGGTCTTACGCAATGGAAATCCATGAACCGTGTCAGGGTGGGAACACAGCAGCACTAAGTGGAATCTTTCATGTGCCGTAAGGGTGCCTGGCGGAGTTAACTGTAAAGGTAACGTATATGGGTCAAATTCGACATAAAGCGCACGGTTTTAACGTGCGCTTCATTATTTTACATTATTTTATACGCTCTTACAGTTCTACCTTCCGCAGATAGTATCCGAATTCTCCCGCCTTTGCAGTCCCGCCCGGGCATTCAAAAGCCTCGAAGCCGAACATCAAAGCAACCATCTTTTCCCGTTCATAGAAGACACCCGGCACCCCCAGATAATAGTCCTGCTCCTTTCCCAGGATCACATAGCGATAATTATAGAATCCGTGCAAAAGGAAGCTGTTGTTCACCAGATGCTGGTATTTCGCCTGCAATATGATAAAATCCTTCGGTTCCAGCTTCACATAGACACGCTCATCACCGTATGGGTGGATCTTCTCATAGCTCTCCAGAATCTGTTCCCACTTGTCCTCCTTCAAACTGTATGCTTCCTGACGCTGCAGCTCCTCTGTCACGATCGCTGCCTGCCGTTCCCTTCTGGCGGGTTCACTGTTTCGTGTGTTTTCAATAGGAATGATCTGCGGAAGCCGCCCCGGACTGCCTCCGCGCAGATTGTAAAATTTCGCTTCATTTCTCTGCTCCGA
>Ga0224742_10292_pt1 | contig 12867 bp, 9 predicted proteins | sample LIM_E_Water_Neg_FD_161631 | JGI IMG/M metagenome (GOLD analysis project Ga0224742, IMG submission 161631) | Enriched cells from gastrointestinal tract of the lab mouse from Pacific Northwest National Laboratory (PNNL), Richland, Washington... | ecosystem: Host-associated > Mammals > Digestive...
TTGTTTCATACTATAAATGAGCAAATCTGAAAAATATACAAAAATGCTTTGGTTTATCCTAACCGTTACATGGGGTTCAAAAGGCAAAACTAGTTTTCTTTGTTTGTATTGTATATTTTAAGAATTATATTTTGTACAACATTTACAAACACCAAAAGTGTGTTTTGGTAATTATTTTAAATTTGTTCATTTATAGTTATATTGACATTTGTATGATATTGATATATAGTATAAATATGATGTGTGCATATCACGGTTTAATCTAAAAATTTATACTATTTAGGAGGATAATATTGAGAAAGTATGTTTCACTGTTAGCTTTAGTGATATTAGTTGCGTTTTCAACATTTCCATCATATGCAAGTGAATTTATAGCTAATGACGGGACGAAGGTTGAAGTTAAAGTGATTGACAGAGAAGATATTCCTAATGGTGGGAAAGATATATATGTTTATACCAATGGAACATTAGACTATTATTTACTTGTTGATGGATTGGTGAAATTATACTCTAAGCCTGTGAATTTAAGTGGTACTGTTGCGGTAATTCATTAAAGGTATAATGATGGAAAGAATGTTAGAAAGTTGTTGGAGCATTTTTAATGTTATATTACTTTTAGGCATCATTTATTTTATAATTCGGATTTATAAAAAAATCCATAAGTGAAAATTATATTGGATATTTAAAGAGGAGGGTGGAATGTTTGGCATATTTGAACCCGGACGGGACCGACTCTCTCTTCGGCCTGCCACTACGCCGCCTCATCTATACAACAATATAACAAAATGAAATCACCGTTTTATCCCAACCAGGATCACTTAAGCACCACGCTTAAATTCAAATCATTAAAATCTATATATGATAATTCTTATCGAAAAGGAGTATTTTTATGGCTGTAGCTAAGGAGCAAATTCGTAAACGTAAAACCATCCGCCCCCACTGTAAAAAGCGCCGCTTCTCAGCGGCGTATTCTATGACATTTGGCTGGAAGGCCCTCTGACCATGGTAACAGTGGTTCCAGGTCTTTTGCTGCTATGGCCCCCTCGGCATTCATCAGCTCTGGGATTCTTTCCAAAAGATATTTTATATAATAGTACGGATTCAGCTCATTTAATTTCGCCGTTTCTGTGATACTGTAAATCATCGTGCTTGCCTGCGCGCCTTTTACGGAGTTTATCAGTACCCAGTTTTTCTTTCCCACACAAAACGTCCGGATGCTTCTCTCTGATGCTGAATTATCAATCGGGACGTCTCCATTCTCCAGAAATACTTTCAGATATGCTTCTTGATTTACGCTGTACTTCAGGCCTTGGGCTGTTTTCCCTTTCGGCAGGCAGCTTTCGTCCTTCAGACGCTCTTTTACCCATGCGAAATACTCCTCCACCAGTGGTTTGATCGAGGTCTTCCTTTCCTTCAGTCTTTCTTCTCCTGAAAGCTCCTTGAGGGTCCCTTCCAGCTTATAGATCGTGCTGATCCTTGCCAGCGCCTGGTACGCTGCCGACTGGCGCACCGCTTCGGGGCAGCTTTTTCCAAGTGCTTTTACCGCATCCGCGTAATCTCGCCTGGCATGGGCCCAGCAGTTTGCGTTCCTAAGACCCGGCAGTTCCCTTTCTATCTTGTGGTACTGCTCCAGACCATCCGTCACCAGAATCCCTTGATAATCCTTACAGAATTCTTTCGGATGGCTGCTGTTTCGCGTCTTCTGGTATTCATACAGGACCACCGGCTTTTCACAGTACATCTCCCCGCTCCGGTGTACCCACATATAACTGGTGCTTCCCGCACCCCGTCCATCCCGGATCACTTCCACAGGGGTCTCATCCAACTGGGTAACCGGGTATTCCAGCAGCCGTTCTTTCAGGCAGGCATACATTGGAGCTAGGTATCTCACACAGCACCGGATGATCCATCCCGCCATCACCTGACAGGAGATATGGACTCCATTTCGGCTGAATTCCTGCTCGATCCGGTACAGCGGCAGCTTTTATCAAAAAGGGGTTCTATACCATTGGCGCGCTGAAGACGAACCGGATCGTGTACCCCTGCGGCATAAAACAGAAGATTAGTGGGTTTGCCCTTCATCTACGGAAATCAGATTCCAATGTCAGCCTCGTGACAGTTGGCAGCCGGAGTTATTATGTCTACCGATATGAAGGAAGCCTCAATGGCATCGATAATGCCGTAGTACTGATCAGCTACCCAAAAGACGCATTCCATGCCCCCAAAGCTCTGCGGGCTTTTATCAGCACGGATGTTTCTTTGAGTACCCGTGAAGTCCTGGACAAATATGTGGAACGGTGGCCGATCGAGGTGTTCTTCCGTCAGTCCAAGGACAAACTGGCACTTGACAGGCATCAGGTTCGTTCCTCGAAAGGAATCCAGAGGTATTGGCTGCTGATGTCACTGGCTCATTTGATTGCATGTACTGGATGCGGTGAAGCCATGTCCTTTGAAGACGGTTATACTTATTTTATAGCCATATCCAAGAGGAACGATACCGTTTCATCTACCAGTGTGGGGCAAGGCACGTCCTTTTTAAGGAAGTCCTGGCTTTAGTAGCATAGGCGCATTGTGCGGTTTTCTAAATTTGCTCATTTATAGTTTCATAGAAAACAGGAGGATCATGTAAAGGCATGGTCCTTTTCAGTTAGATATCTTTATCCCGATGGAGAATATTGATGTTAAAAATATGGCAATATGATCCATTGTGTGTTAAACTTGTAAGGAATAGTTTTACGGGTTTATTAAGGAAGCGTGTCAGCAGGATATTCTGTAAAAATGGAGGGATCAAACAGTGACAGGATCACATATCGGTTTCATCGGTTTCGGAAATATGGCTCAGGCCATGGCGGAGGGGATGATCCGGGGAGGAGCTTTAAATCCGGATCAGATCTACGCCTGTGCCAGGGATTGGGATAAGCTGCAGGATAATGCCCGCCGTTACGGGGTACATGGCTGTAAGACGGCCGGTGAGGTGGCGGAGAAGTCGGATATCGTCATTGTGGCAGTAAAGCCCTATTTGGTGGAGGAGGCGCTGACGCCTGTTTTGGAGATCCTTAAAAGGAAAGTGGTGGTTTCCGTGGCGGTTAATGTGCCATTTGAGAAGTATGAGGAGTTTCTGCTTCCCGGCACCCACCATTTGAGCACGCTGCCCAACACGCCGGTGGCGGTGGGAGAAGGGATCATCCTGTGTGAGAAGCGTCATTCCCTGACTCGGGAGGAGTTTGAACAGGTGAAAGGTTTATTTTCCTCCATGGGGATGGTGGAGGTTGTGGATGGAGAGCATCTGGGCATCGCAGGCGCCGTAAGCGGGTGCGGCCCGGCTTTTGCGGCCATGTTTGTGGAGGCGTTAAGCGACGGGGCGGTGTTTTACGGGCTCCCCAGGGAGCTTTCCTATAAGCTGGCAAGCCAGATGGTGGTGGGGACCGGGAAACTGCAGCTTGTAACAGGGCGTCACCCGGGAGTTATGAAAGACGGGGTGTGTTCGCCGGGAGGCACTACCATAGCCGGCGTTGCCGCCATGGAGCGTAACGGGTTTCGGGCAGCGGTCATAGACGCCGTTGACGCGGTTATGAAAAAGCAGAAAGGGTGACTCCAGGGGATTTTTGCAGGGCAGGATTCATAAGGATGGGACGGATGGAACCGAAATAACGGCAGGAGGGAAAACGATGAAACAGAGAGAAGGAAGATTCAGACGGATGCGGCAGACGGCAGCAGCGGTGGCTGTGGCCATTGGGGTAGGGCTCCTTTTATCGGGCCCGGCTACGGCACTGGCAAAAGTGAAGGCAAAAGGACCGGGGGGCATCGATGTCTACGATTATCCGGGATTTAAGGGGGCCGGGCCGGGGGAATATACGGTCAGCAGCTGGAACTATGAAAGTGATGAGCAGCTGGGGCCGGCCTACAGGGGAGGCCCCTATGACAGAGGTTGGAGGTACACGCCGGACGGCTGGTGGTATCGGTACGATAACGGGTCATGGCCTTCCAATGAATGGGCCTGTATTGACAGCCGCTGGTATTATTTTAACGAAGGAGGCCATCTGAAGACCGGATGGATGGACAAGGACGGATATCGGTATTACTTAAATCCGGTGGATGACGGGAGCCTGGGGGCCATGAGAGTGGGATGGCAGATTATCGGAGGCAAAGCCTATTATTTTAACGGTTCATCGGACGGAATGTACGGGGCGCTTTTGACCAATACCACCACGCCCGACGGGTATCGGGTGGGGGCTGACGGAGCCATGGTGAAATAGAGAGGAAAACAAACCGGCAGGCCAAAAAAGAAGCGGCCTGCCGGTTTGCGTTTTTGTTTTTCCCGGATCCCTGAAAAAGTGTGATTGAGTTTCGTAATGTGTAATGCAACAGGAATTTCGAAAAGTAGTATTGTTTCGTTTCCCGAGTTCCGGTAGAACAAAATGTTTTTCACCCGTTCAATAGAATAATGCGGCAGGGTGTGTTTTTATTGCAGAAAAAAAGAAAAATAGGGTGGAAAATACAGGAATCGCAAGTTTATAGGCGTAACCTGTTGACAAGGGCAAACTATATAGGTTACAATCTCAACAGAGAATGGAGGTGTCGGGGCGGCGATGGAGGATTTGACCAGAGAGACAGGGGCAACGGACGGGATGAGCCAGCAGGAGATCCTGGAACAGGAAATAGGGGAGTTGCCCATAGGATACATTTCAAAGAAAAATATCCATGGAAAGACGCGGTACTATCGTCAGTGGACGGAGAATGGGAAGATAAAGAGCCAGTATATCAGAGAGGAAGAGCTGGAGGAGATACAGGATCAGATCGCCAGGCGAAAGGAGCTGCAGCAGAGGCTTAAGGAGCTGAATCAGAAGTCAAAGGGTACGAAGCGGGCTTCCACAGGCGTCAGGAGCCGGGGCGCTGCTGCCATGGCATTTCCGGAGATGGATTATGAGACCAATGTGATCGTGGGCGAGGAGCTTCTTGCCATGGCTTCCAATATCCAGAGCAACCGCAAAAGGGACTGCTACAAAGAGCTTTCCGGGTATCTTTCCGGGGAAGGCGGGGAGCGGGTATGCATCGTCTGCGGCCTTCGCCGGACGGGCAAGACCACGATGATACGCCAGGCCATTTTGGATATGGAACCGGAAGAGGCCAAGCGGGCGGCGTATATTAAGACCACCGCGGCGGACAATATGGAAGTGATGAACCGGGATCTGCGGCGGCTGAACCAGCGGGGATACCGTTATGTGTTTATCGACGAGATCACGCTGATGGATGACTTTATCGATTCGGCTGCCATTTTGTCGGATATTTACGGGGCCCAGGGGATGCGTATTGTGCTGACAGGGACCGATTCCCTGGCTTTCGCGCTGACCATGCGCCAGGAGCTGTTTGACAGGGCCATTACGGTAAGAACCACGTTTATCCCGTTCAGGGAGTACAGCAGGCTTTTAGGGGCGGACAGCATTGATGAGTATATCCGGTACGGCGGGACCTTAAGGGCCAACAAGCCTTCGGGAAGTGACAGTGGGGAGACGGGGATCATAGCCAGGATGGACGGCTCCAACGCAAAGGAGACGTTTGCCCTGTTTAAGGACTGGGATTCCACCAAGGATTACATTGAGAGCGCTGTGTGCAGGAACATTCAAAGGTCCCTTGCGGGCAGCAAGGATAAGAGCCAGTTTGCCAGCTTAAGGGCGCTTTTGGAGACCGGGGAATTGATCGGGGCGGTAAACCAGATCATGGAGGATATGAATTTGAACTTCCTGCTTTTAGTGGCGTCGGACAACCCGTCGTTCCACGAATTTCGGCTGGCAGTTTGGAATATGCGCAACGAGAAGGTGCGAAAAGAGCAGGCGGACGGGCTGACCAAGGCCCATTTGGCCCAGATCAAAGAGGCGCTGGTGGCTCTTGATCTGGTGGTGGAGTGTCCGGCAGAGACAACAAGGCCGGGGACGGAGCCCATTGAGAAGGTGATATTTACCCAGCCGGGTATGCGGTACTGCCAGGTGCAGATGCTGGTGCAGGATCTGGTCAACGGGGAGCGGTTCGCCTCTTTAAGCCAGGTGGAGAAGCGGGAGCTTGGGGAGCGCATCCTCATGGAAGTGAGGGGACGGATGCTGGAGGAGATGGTGCTGATGGAGACGGAGAAGGCATTGTCGGGCCGGTATCAGGTGTTTAAGATGCAGCTTGCCACCGGGGAATTTGACATGGTGGTCTATGATACGCAGGAGAACAACTGCACCCTCTGCGAGGTGCGGGGGACCAACGGGGCGGCAAGAAACAGGTTCCGCCGGGTGCCGGACGCGGAGAAGTACCGGCAGATCGAAAGACGGTTCGGGTCCATCCGGGAGCGCATCATGCTGTGCCGGGATCCCCAGCTTATGGGAAATGACAGCGGCAAATACTGCAGGATCGAGGATTATCTGCGGGGACTTTCGTGACAAAGAGGCCCCTATGGGAAATGGGCGAAAAAAGCAATAAACAGGAGAATTAGGAAGATGAAATGGCATAAATTTACGCTGACCACCACCACGGCTGCTGTGGATTTAGTCAGCAGTTTGTTTGACGAGATCGGAATTGAGGGAATTGAGATTGAGGATAAGGTGCCGCTGACCGAGGCGGAGACCAAGGGCATGTTTATTGATATTCTGCCGGATATGGGGCCTGACGACGGGGTGGCAAAGGTCAGCTTTTATCTGGAGGATTTATCGGATCTGGACCGTATACAGAAAGAGATCGATGAGGGACTTGAGGAGCTTAGACAGTTTGTGGATGTGGGAGCCGGGACCATGGAAAGGTCGGAGACGGAGGATAAGGACTGGATCAACAACTGGAAGCAGTATTTTAAACCCTTTGTTGTGGATGATATTTTGATTAAACCTACCTGGGAGGAGATCCCCCGGGAACATAAGGACAAGCTTCTGATCCAGATCGATCCGGGGACGGCTTTCGGCACAGGCCAGCATGAGACTACCCAGCTGTGCATCCGGCAGCTTCGAAAGTATGCCGGGCAGGGCGCGAAGATCCTGGATGTGGGAACGGGAAGCGGTATCCTTGGGATCGCGGCTCTTAAACTGGGGGCCGGGGAAGTTTTCGGAACGGATCTGGATGAAAATGCCGTGGCGGCTGTAAAGGAGAATCTGGAAGCCAACAACATCCCGGCCAAACAGTTTCAGGTGGTCCGGGGGAATATTATTGAGGAAAAAGAGATCCAGGATATGGCGGGATACGGCTGCTATGATGTGGCGGTGGCCAATATCCTTGCTCCGGTCATCATCCTTCTGCAAAAGGAGATTCCCGTCCATTTGAAAAAGGGCGGCGTGTTTATTACTTCAGGCATTATCAACACCAAGGAGGAGGACGTGAAAAAGGCCCTTGCCTCCAACGGTAAGCTGGAGATCATAGAGACCGCATATCAGGGGGAATGGGTGTCCATTACCGCCCGGAAACTGTAAGGAGAGATCGTGTACCGTTTTTTTGTTGAGGAAGATCAGATAGGAGAAAGGGAGATCGTGATCACAGGCAGCGATGTAAACCACATCCGCAACGTGCTGAGGATGAAGCCGGGGGAGCAGATGGCGGTCAGCGACGGGAAGGGAAAGGATTACGGCTGCAGAGTCAGGGAGATTTTCCGTGACAAGGTGATGGCGGACATCCTGGAGGAGAAAGGGGCAGAAGGAGAGCTGTCTGCCAGGATCTATCTGTTCCAGGGCCTGCCAAAGGGCGATAAGATGGAACTTATCATCCAGAAGGCGGTGGAGCTGGGCGTGTATCAGGTGATCCCTGTGGCCACCCGCCGGGCAGTGGTGAAGCTGGATAAAAAGAAGGAAGAGGCAAAGGTCAGGCGGTGGAACGGCATCGCCCAGAGCGCGGCCAAACAGTCGGGCAGGGGCATCATTCCCCAGGTGGCGGCGGTGGCGTCTTTTAAGGAGGCTCTGGCGATGACGGAAGGGTTTGACGTGAAGGTGATCCCGTTTGAGCATGCCAGCGGAATGGAAGGGACAAGACAGGAGTTTCAGCGGATCCAGCCAGGGACCGACGCGGCGGTTTTTATCGGGCCCGAAGGCGGATTTGAGGATGAGGAGATCGCTTTGGCCCGGTCCATGGGCGTTACGGCCATTTCTCTGGGAAAGCGGATTCTGCGGACGGAGACGGCGGGGCTTATGGCGCTGTCGGTGATCGGCTATCTTTTGGAGACAGCGGATGCTTGATCCGCCGGGCTTTTGGCAAGGCAGTACGGGGAGACGGCAAAGAATAAGAGGAAGTTGACAATGGAAGCGTATTTTGACAATTCAGCCACCACAAAGGTATTTGACTGTGTAAAAGATATTGTGATAAAAACTATGACAGAGGATTATGGCAATGCGGCGTCCAAGCATTTAAAGGGTGTGGAGGCGGAGCGGTATATCCGGGAGGCGAAAAGCGTGATCGCCAAATCCTTAAAAGCCCAGGAAAGGGAGATCGTATTTACGTCCGGCGGTTCCGAATCCAATAATATGGCCCTTATTGGCGGGGCTATGGCAAACCGCCGCAGAGGCGGCCACATCATCAGCACCAATGTGGAACATTCGTCGGTTTACAATACGCTGGGCTTTCTGGAAGAGCAGGGATTTGAGATCACCTGCCTGCCGGTGGATAAAGAGGGGCATATCAGCCTTTCCCAGTTACAGGACAGTCTGCGCCCGGACACGATCCTGGTGTCGGTGATGTATGTAAATAACGAGGTGGGTTCGGTGGAGCCGGTGGAGGAGATCGGAAGGATCGTAAAGGAATGTCAGCCCCAGGCCCCGTCATCCACCGGATTTAAGTAATACCGATATCCGTCCTTGTCCATCCATCCGGTCTTCAGATGGCCTCCTTCGTTAAAATAATACCAGCGGCTGTCAATACAGGCCCATTCATTGGAAGGCCATGACCCGTTATCGTACCGATACCACCAGCCGTCCGGCGTGTACCTCCAACCTCTGTCATAGGGGCCTCCCCTGTAGGCCGGCCCCAGCTGCTCATCACTTTCATAGTTCCAGCTGCTGACCGTATATTCCCCCGGCCCGGCCCCCTTAAATCCCGGATAATCGTAGACATCGATGCCCCCCGGTCCTTTTGCCTTCACTTTTGCCAGTGCCGTAGCCGGGCCCGATAAAAGGAGCCCTACCCCAATGGCCACAGCCACCGCTGCTGCCGTCTGCCGCATCCGTCTGAATCTTCCTTCTCTCTGTTTCATCGTTTTCCCTCCTGCCGTTATTTCGGTTCCATCCGTCCCATCCTTATGAATCCTGCCCTGCAAAAATCCCCTGGAGTCACCCTTTCTGCTTTTTCATAACCGCGTCAACGGCGTCTATGACCGCTGCCCGAAACCCGTTACGCTCCATGGCGGCAACGCCGGCTATGGTAGTGCCTCCCGGCGAACACACCCCGTCTTTCATAACTCCCGGGTGACGCCCTGTTACAAGCTGCAGTTTCCCGGTCCCCACCACCATCTGGCTTGCCAGCTTATAGGAAAGCTCCCTGGGGAGCCCGTAAAACACCGCCCCGTCGCTTAACGCCTCCACAAACATGGCCGCAAAAGCCGGGCCGCACCCGCTTACGGCGCCTGCGATGCCCAGATGCTCTCCATCCACAACCTCCACCATCCCCATGGAGGAAAATAAACCTTTCACCTGTTCAAACTCCTCCCGAGTCAGGGAATGACGCTTCTCACACAGGATGATCCCTTCTCCCACCGCCACCGGCGTGTTGGGCAGCGTGCTCAAATGGTGGGTGCCGGGAAGCAGAAACTCCTCATACTTCTCAAATGGCACATTAACCGCCACGGAAACCACCACTTTCCTTTTAAGGATCTCCAAAACAGGCGTCAGCGCCTCCTCCACCAAATAGGGCTTTACTGCCACAATGACGATATCCGACTTCTCCGCCACCTCACCGGCCGTCTTACAGCCATGTACCCCGTAACGGCGGGCATTATCCTGCAGCTTATCCCAATCCCTGGCACAGGCGTAGATCTGATCCGGATTTAAAGCTCCTCCCCGGATCATCCCCTCCGCCATGGCCTGAGCCATATTTCCGAAACCGATGAAACCGATATGTGATCCTGTCACTGTTTGATCCCTCCATTTTTACAGAATATCCTGCTGACACGCTTCCTTAATAAACCCGTAAAACTATTCCTTACAAGTTTAACACACAATGGATCATATTGCCATATTTTTAACATCAATATTCTCCATCGGGATAAAGATATCTAACTGAAAAGGACCATGCCTTTACATGATCCTCCTGTTTTCTATGAAACTATAAATGAGCAAATTTAGAAAACCGCACAATGCGCCTATGCTACTAAAGCCAGGACTTCCTTAAAAAGGACGTGCCTTGCCCCACACTGGTAGATGAAACGGTATCGTTCCTCTTGGATATGGCTATAAAATAAGTATAACCGTCTTCAAAGGACATGGCTTCACCGCATCCAGTACATGCAATCAAATGAGCCAGTGACATCAGCAGCCAATACCTCTGGATTCCTTTCGAGGAACGAACCTGATGCCTGTCAAGTGCCAGTTTGTCCTTGGACTGACGGAAGAACACCTCGATCGGCCACCGTTCCACATATTTGTCCAGGACTTCACGGGTACTCAAAGAAACATCCGTGCTGATAAAAGCCCGCAGAGCTTTGGGGGCATGGAATGCGTCTTTTGGGTAGCTGATCAGTACTACGGCATTATCGATGCCATTGAGGCTTCCTTCATATCGGTAGACATAATAACTCCGGCTGCCAACTGTCACGAGGCTGACATTGGAATCTGATTTCCGTAGATGAAGGGCAAACCCACTAATCTTCTGTTTTATGCCGCAGGGGTACACGATCCGGTTCGTCTTCAGCGCGCCAATGGTATAGAACCCCTTTTTGATAAAAGCTGCCGCTGTACCGGATCGAGCAGGAATTCAGCCGAAATGGAGTCCATATCTCCTGTCAGGTGATGGCGGGATGGATCATCCGGTGCTGTGTGAGATACCTAGCTCCAATGTATGCCTGCCTGAAAGAACGGCTGCTGGAATACCCGGTTACCCAGTTGGATGAGACCCCTGTGGAAGTGATCCGGGATGGACGGGGTGCGGGAAGCACCAGTTATATGTGGGTACACCGGAGCGGGGAGATGTACTGTGAAAAGCCGGTGGTCCTGTATGAATACCAGAAGACGCGAAACAGCAGCCATCCGAAAGAATTCTGTAAGGATTATCAAGGGATTCTGGTGACGGATGGTCTGGAGCAGTACCACAAGATAGAAAGGGAACTGCCGGGTCTTAGGAACGCAAACTGCTGGGCCCATGCCAGGCGAGATTACGCGGATGCGGTAAAAGCACTTGGAAAAAGCTGCCCCGAAGCGGTGCGCCAGTCGGCAGCGTACCAGGCGCTGGCAAGGATCAGCACGATCTATAAGCTGGAAGGGACCCTCAAGGAGCTTTCAGGAGAAGAAAGACTGAAGGAAAGGAAGACCTCGATCAAACCACTGGTGGAGGAGTATTTCGCATGGGTAAAAGAGCGTCTGAAGGACGAAAGCTGCCTGCCGAAAGGGAAAACAGCCCAAGGCCTGAAGTACAGCGTAAATCAAGAAGCATATCTGAAAGTATTTCTGGAGAATGGAGACGTCCCGATTGATAATTCAGCATCAGAGAGAAGCATCCGGACGTTTTGTGTGGGAAAGAAAAACTGGGTACTGATAAACTCCGTAAAAGGCGCGCAGGCAAGCACGATGATTTACAGTATCACAGAAACGGCGAAATTAAATGAGCTGAATCCGTACTATTATATAAAATATCTTTTGGAAAGAATCCCAGAGCTGATGAATGCCGAGGGGGCCATAGCAGCAAAAGACCTGGAACCACTGTTACCATGGTCAGAGGGCCTTCCAGCCAAATGTCATAGAATACGCCGCTGAGAAGCGGCGCTTTTTACAGTGGGGGCGGATGGTTTTACGTTTACGAATTTGCTCCTTAGCTACAGCCATAAAAATACTCCTTTTCGATAAGAATTATCATATATAGATTTTAATGATTTGAATTTAAGCGTGGTGCTTAAGTGATCCTGGTTGGGATAAAACGGTGATTTCATTTTGTTATATTGTTGTATAGATGAGGCGGCGTAGTGGCAGGCCGAAGAGAGAGTCGGTCCCGTCCGGGTTCAAATATGCCAAACATTCCACCCTCCTCTTTAAATATCCAATATAATTTTCACTTATGGATTTTTTTATAAATCCGAATTATAAAATAAATGATGCCTAAAAGTAATATAACATTAAAAATGCTCCAACAACTTTCTAACATTCTTTCCATCATTATACCTTTAATGAATTACCGCAACAGTACCACTTAAATTCACAGGCTTAGAGTATAATTTCACCAATCCATCAACAAGTAAATAATAGTCTAATGTTCCATTGGTATAAACATATATATCTTTCCCACCATTAGGAATATCTTCTCTGTCAATCACTTTAACTTCAACCTTCGTCCCGTCATTAGCTATAAATTCACTTGCATATGATGGAAATGTTGAAAACGCAACTAATATCACTAAAGCTAACAGTGAAACATACTTTCTCAATATTATCCTCCTAAATAGTATAAATTTTTAGATTAAACCGTGATATGCACACATCATATTTATACTATATATCAATATCATACAAATGTCAATATAACTATAAATGAACAAATTTAAAATAATTACCAAAACACACTTTTGGTGTTTGTAAATGTTGTACAAAATATAATTCTTAAAATATACAATACAAACAAAGAAAACTAGTTTTGCCTTTTGAACCCCATGTAACGGTTAGGATAAACCAAAGCATTTTTGTATATTTTTCAGATTTGCTCATTTATAGTATGAAACAA
>Ga0224742_10293_pt1 | contig 12863 bp, 9 predicted proteins | sample LIM_E_Water_Neg_FD_161631 | JGI IMG/M metagenome (GOLD analysis project Ga0224742, IMG submission 161631) | Enriched cells from gastrointestinal tract of the lab mouse from Pacific Northwest National Laboratory (PNNL), Richland, Washington... | ecosystem: Host-associated > Mammals > Digestive...
TGAGATCCATAGGCCTGTTCATTATTTTGGATAATCCATATACAAGCGTTCCTTGTGTTACAATATCAACAATAGCTATCCTGTCATATTGGTCAATTCCTGCTTTGTTGATATAACTCAAATATTTTTGTCTTTCTATCTCTGCCTTCTTTATAATTTCATCTTTATATACAATAACTCTTTCCCACAACCCTTTTTCTCCCCACTGATTTTTAGCCTGTCCTGATGTGATATCCAAATTATCGTCTACCTCTATTAAAAACTGCATTTTCAAAAACCCTTTTATGTTTAGATTTGGATCTTCTATCAGCTTTCCACATACCGTTATAATGTCATCCACATTACAAACTCCTGCCCTATTAACTGCTTGCCGTGAAGCATAAAAATAAATATTTTCTGCACATTCTCTCAAATCATATTTTTCTTTTGCTACTTGGAACAGCTCATTAAGAAAATAACCATCACGGGACGCAAAAAGCAGGCAGTCATAATAACGGCTTTTTTCTATGATAAAATTTAAATACAGAATAGTTATAGGTAAAAAAACATATGCCAATGCCTGGAAGGAAGTAATCTGCATTTTTCCGCTATTCTTGTTTAATACAAAAGGATCATGAAACAAATCCGCAATGAAAGTTCCCAAAAGTATTCGATCTCCTATGCTTATAGGATTCAAAATATATGCAAGAGATGATGATGCTACTAAATCGTATCCGTTCATCAGCCAATAAGCACAAATTCCTTTCTCTCTGGCATTTTCGATATCCGACTTATAATTATCCCCAATATGTAATATGCTTTTTCCCTGTGCCTTTTCTTTCAATACTTGATATAATTGTCCACTTTCTTTGGAAGAGTTGTATTCGCATGATATTATTAATTCACACTCACAGCTAATTCCGCAAATATCCAAAAATCTTTTAAGATTTTCCCGTGGAAGATACATATCAGAGGTGATATATACTGTTTTTCCTTTTATACTTGCATAGAGTAACAATTCTTTTACAATGTATCTGCAGGAAATAAACTCCAACTCTGTTTGTATTTCCATTTGTTTTAACGCTTCTATTGTTTCCAGTTCAAGATCATATAAATTCTGCATTTTCTTATAAATTTGATCCAAAACTGGACAATCGTTTTTCTCTATCTCCCTCTCAGCATGAATTCTCCATTTTGAAAATGGAATTTTTATATCTTTCTTCCCCAACCTTTTTTCTATAATCAAAAAAATATCTTTTGGTCTTAAAACTCTGCGGGTAATTAATGTATCAAACAAATCAAAAGAAACTACATCATATAAATCCACAATCCTATAAAGTTCTTCCATCCTTTTATGCCAATATGCATTCTCTCTGTAATACTCAACACCGTTCAATCTACGGCCGCGCATATCATACACTATAATATTCGAAGGGATTTTATCTTTTATCCGCGCGAATACAATGCTCGTGGATGTTGGATTGGCTGCTATAATCAGTACCTGTGCTGTTTTTACTGCCTCCTCAATTTTAATAATCCTCTTATCATAGATACTTCTTCCCGCCAAATCGGCTGACACCAACGCAAAAAAGTCATATCCTTTTGCATATTGCAAAATAAGCTCTGCATTTTTTCCCGTTCCATACAGGGCAATAGGCATGTTCTTATATTTTCCAAAATGTTGATCAAATTCATTCTGAAAAATAACATTTGTCTCCATATAGTTCCCTGCTAAACTACTCATATACTGCTATCCTCTATCCATTTAATTCGTCAACTTATTTGAAAGCATCCTGCTCTCATAATTATGTGCATGAAACCTTAATCTATTGTCCTGCCTGACATCTTCTCCCAAGGAAGACAAATCCTGAAGTGTCATTTGGTTCTTCCACATAGCATACATAAAGGACAATTGGTCCCTTAACGCTCCCTTATTAAATTCTATCCACCAATCTTCCATAACTCTGATACAAGATGGTTTATTATGTTCTCTAGCTATTACTGGCATTTCTGGCATTCCATAATGTATCGGCATACCTTCATCCAGGTATCGCTTCATCTGCTTACAGACGTCTTTCGCCACAACTCTATGGAAATTTGTAATTGTAACTGCTTCATAAAAAATACAATCTCTTTTAGGATGCAAAAACACGGAAATCCCAGATGGATTTTCTTTTACAAATGAAGTAATATCCTCTTGAATCCTAATATTTCCATCAAGATAAATAGAATATTTATATTCTGGAAACAATATATGGGGATGCATTTTTATGTAACGATTTCTCTTAACCGGCGAAATAAGCGACGCTGGAATTATCTTCCCTGCATCTATCCAGATGTATGGACTTTTTTTCTTTGGATTAATATCAGAAACAATAAAATAATCAACATTTAACGGTAAAACAGCCGGTTCACATATGGAGTCATAATCTCCAAATATTCCAGTATATACAGCAATCCTGTCCTTTTTACCTAGCACATTAACGACTTCAGGAAAGGTCTGCCGGTTTATAGATGGAGTATAAAACAGCTCAGCCGCTGACCTATTTTGATACAAACGAATCAATTCAAGATAAACAGATTGATAGTTTAATATAACATCATCCAAAATATCAGAAAACTCCATGATATTTTCATAGCCTGCTTCCAAGACCTCTTTTTTTACTTGTGTATAATAACGAGGATCAATGCAAACTAGAATTATATAGCTCTTTTTATCTTTAATTCGATTAGGATTTCTACAACATATCCTCGTACTTATTTCGATATCCCATTTTTCAGGATTATTGTCAAAAAATCCATTTATCTGTATGCCACACATTTGCAGTATTTCCGAAAACAAGATACCGTGTCTTCCTGCACAATATATAGCAACCTGCCCTCCATTACGCTGGTATTCTTTTAAATATGTAATTGCATTTTTCATTTTTTCCTCGTATTAGATTTTGAAATTCCGCTGCTTAGATATATCCTTTTATCTACCGATAGAATAATATTCAACACCTGCCGCCTTCATGGCATCTACTGCATAGACATTTCTACCATCATAAACGATTGGTGTACGCATCCATTCTTTATATTGTTCGGGATTTATAGATGTAATTTCTGTCCATTCAGTAAAAATAAAACAGATATTTGCATCCCTTAATGACGCGTACACAGAATCTGTATAATGAAGGTTTCCATATGTCTTTTCAGAATAATATTTCTTTAAATTTGTGCATCCTACTGGATCAAATACATAAAGATCTGCGCCCGCCTCCAACAAAAGAGCAATATTTTCTATAGACGGAGCTTCTCGCAAATCATCCGTTCCTGGTTTGAATGTCACACCGAGTACTGCAATTTTCAGCCCCTCAAACGTAATCATCCTATCTGATGCTTTACGAAACAGCTTTGTAACCTGTTCCCTGTTTACATCAACAGCTGCCTCAATGGTTCGAAGGCGATAACCATGTTTCTCAGCAAGGTATTTTAGTGCTTTTGTATCTTTTGGAAAGCAGGAACCTCCATAACCAATCCCAGCCTGTAGGAAATATTCTCCTATCCGACGGTCATAAGACATCCCTTTTGTCACATCCTCAATATCCGCCCCCACAAGCTCGCAAAGATTTGCTATTTCATTTATATAGGAGATTTTCAATGCCAGAAAATCATTTGATGCATATTTAATCATCTCTGCTGAGCGACGACTGACAGAGATGATAGGAGGCTCAAAGTCTTTATAAATCTCACGCAGCTTATTCTCTGCCCATTTGCTTTCCGTTCCAATAACAATGCGCGATGCAAACAATGTGTCATGGACAGCATTCCCCTGTGCAAGAAATTCGGGATTAGATGCCACTTCAAATCTTACATCATGAGTTAAAAAGTCATGAATAAACTGTTCCACTTTATCATTCGTTCCAATTGGAACTGTAGATTTTACTACAATTAAACAATCCTCCTCTATAGTTTCTGCAATTTGTCTTGCTACTGTAGCTATATAAGAAAGATTTGCTGATCCATCTGGTTGCTCTGGTGTCCCTACACCAATAAATATAGCCTCTGCATTTTTATATGCTGTCTGATAATCTGTCGTATAGTATAGTCTCCCCGCCATGCGATTTCTTTTCATCAATTCCTCCAAATCTGCTTCAAAAATTGGAGAAATATCTTTTCTTAATAATTCAATTTTATCCTCGTCTGTATCAACACAGGTTATCTGGTGACCCTTTTCAGCAAGGCAAACACCTGCCACAAGACCGACATAACCGGTTCCGGCTACTGAAATTCTCATTGTATACTCCTTATTCAAAAGCAATATTATCTATTGATTCACCACACCTATAACATGCCCACCAGCTTCAACGATTTGTTTTTTTATTTCTTCTACCCTTCTTGACTGTGCGCCAATTACAAATGGAATTTGTAAATCAGTCTGATTTAAGCTAATACAGCAAATATCTTTTATGATTTCTCTTCCCCAAAGCTTCTCATTATTATCACAAAATCCACTCACCTTTATTCCATGTTTTTGCAATTCATCCGCTGCATACACCCCGTTAGCTCCAGCGCCAAAAATATAGACGCTCCCTCCACTTGACATTACCTTTTTATACAATTTATCTCTGTATCTGTTTCCCAGCTTCTCCTCCCACCCTGATGTTGGTTGAAATTCCAAAGAATATTTTTCCCTGATTTCTTCCAAACTCTTTCCATTCCATTCATTACAATTGGATCTAATTTGTATCTCCTGTCCATTTGCTATAGGATATCTGCTGTCAAATAGTGCTTTATTGGACAGCGAAGGTATGTCTTGGTAATCGAAACCCATAAGACTACATATCATTTGATCAAATGCGACAGGATTTTTTCCCATCACAATTACTCCCGGGTATACTGGTGTCGGCTCTAGCGGTCCTTCTCTTTCCCCCGAAACAATCATATCGCCAATGATAAATTGTCTCCGTTGTATAGAATTCGTCATCTTTCCTGTTTTATCAGCATATAAAAGAATTCGATTCAAATCAGCTATGGTTCTCCAGATTGTATCATTTCCATACCAGCTGCCTTCCCAATATTTTTCCTCAGACTGTTTTTTCCCTTTCTCATATAAATTGTGGTAAAATTTCTCAGCCTCTATCGCTAAATTCATTTCATTATCATGGACCAACTGGTTCTTGATATCTAAAATCTCATTGGCCAATTTCAATAATAGATTCTCATGCAAGTAAGCATCTCCGCCCTCAGCCTTACTTCCCAGTGTATGATGCGGCAAAAATTCTTTATTTGCGTTGATTCCAACAAGATTCTTAAGTGCAATGGTAACGCCTGCCTTTCGGTGAGTTTTGGGCTTTGGCATGTTTATAATTACATCAGCGTCCAAAACATACTGAGATACTTTATATTCATGCATATTCTTTTTGTGATGTCCTTGTAAAATCCTTGGATCATAATTTGTTATTCTCAAATTCTGAATACGTTTTTCATTTACGTCAAAAAAGGCGCTCTCTTCATTTAAACTCACAACTACGCCATTTTTTTCTTCCTCGCTCTGAAGATAATGTACTCCATCTTTTTCATATGTTTTAATGTTTCTAAAATCCACAAGCGAAATATCTACACCTTTTTGAATGTAAAAATCAATCAATTGCCTATAACCGCTCTCTTCTATTAATGTCTCAAATTCACATTCCTGTAATGGCGCATCCCCTACAATTATTTTTCCTTTCCCTTTCAATGCAATAATCACATAATCAATTACAGCTCCAACAAGAGAAGGATTTGTAAACAAACATTCTGTCCCACAGCCACTTCTGTTTTCATGTAATACCATATTCGGTTTAATTAAAACACAATCCCCCGGATTAACAATCTCACCTAGTGGATTCCATTCACTTGATCCATAATTTATCTGATCAAATTCCATCATTTCGAAGCCTGCCCGAATCATTCTATAAACAGGATTATCCTTCTTAGTAATATTTTTCTTATATAAATATTCTGGAAAATCTTCTCCAGGCCTAAACAAATCCTCTTTTGGAGGGTAGCTACTAATTGACTCTTTAATTAGACATATTTTTTCCATAAATTTCCCTTTCCAACGATTAGCTGCAGTCCATCCAGGCACCCATTTCATATCCAAACTTTTCAGGAATAAATGGCTCTGTTCCAGAACCATGTGTAAAAGTCATCTCACCAAAATAAATCTTCTCTTTCAAAACATAAAAGTCCACGCGTACATGAATAAATCCTTCTCCTAAATGTTCTGCCAAATGAATAAGCTCTTCTAAACATTCTGGCCGCTCCACAACAATCTCCGGAGCAGTCGGATACAAAATCGTATAGGGAAGGTACTCCCATTCAGGCGTATATAGATTCCGCCTATGCTCATGGTGTCTGTCCAAATCCACCTGAATTAATTTTACCTTTCCATGAAAAACAAATACTTTATAATCCTTTAAATCAGATCCATCTTCAGTTTCTAACATGACTTCTGCCAGAATTCTATGCTTGATACCTGCATAATGCATTTCAAACCCAGACATATATTCATAGTTTATCTGCATCCAAGAATCAAATTGCCTTTTTATCTTTTTATAATCTATTTGAGTTTTATCATAAACCAAAACCCCCATTCCACTTCCATGATTACACTTTAAAACAAATTTTGTAGGCAAAGTATCAAAATTGATTTCATCAAATGAATTCCAAACTCCTAATAAGGGAACTAAATATCTCTCGCCTATCTTTTCCTGAATATACTCTCTTACTGCTACTTTATCCGCCAGTATTGACTTGATAGGCGTGCTATCATTTAATTTAAGCCACTGAATCTTTTCATTGTAAGTTTTGGGATGGATCATGTCCGCTTTCTCATTCAGATACAACTTAGCCCAAATTAATAGCTCTTTCTGTATATCTAACTCTTCATTGTCTGAATAGTAGTCTAAAGATAATGGTGCTATATCTGGAAATACGATATTCCAGAACCCTTCTCTATGTAGCCGATCCAGTATCTCATCTTGATAGATATCCCCTGTACCAATTATTACCGCTGTCTCAGTTGCTTTAGCTTTAAAACTTGAAATATCACAAATCGGAATTCCAAATAATTTCGTATTCGTATCATTCCATTCACTTACAATAAAACTGTCTATTTTGAATGTATCTTTTAATCTAAGATAGCAGGTTTTTCCGACTAATCCTGCTCCATATATGACAATATGCTTTGCTTCCTCCAATAAGCATCTTTCAGCTACAAGTACATCAGTTTCTTTTCTTTCCTTTTTCTCTATTGCCTCGACCCATTTGTGGATTAGCTTTTTATTCGTATAGCTCTCCATATATTGAATCTGATTTTTGCAGATTTCTTTCCTAATCTCTCCTTTACAAATTATTTCCATGGCTCTAGCCAAATATTGCGTATCGGCATAATCCTCGCTTTTATCATCGCATACCAAAATACCTCTCTTGCATATTTCTATTTTGGGATACTTCTTTTCATAGTCAAATTCGTCATTTAGTAATTCCCGAGGTCCTGCCAAGCAATCTGTCGCAATAATCGGGCAACCCAAAAGCATCGCCTCTAAAAGAACATTTGGCAGTCCTTCATAATGGCTTGATAGTATCAATGAATTTGCATGGGAGATAAATGTAAATGGGTTCTCCGCATAAGATATGATTTTTATATAATTTTCCAGTTCCAGCTCATCAATATAAGCTGTAAGACTCTCCAAAAGTAATCCGCTACCTAAAATCAGCAATTTTGTATCGTTAAAATCCGTTTCGCGAAAAATCTTAAATTGTAAAATTAATCTCCGTTGATTCTTTTGCTCATGAAGTCTTCCTATATTTAAGAAAAATTTTGATTCTCCCAAAAATTGTGCTATCTCTTCTGGAAGCCCTTTCCTAGATAATCTGTAGATTTTCTCTTTATCAATAAAATTGTAAATGGTAGTAATCGCACTTCCAATCCCATAGTTCTTAATGAGATCGTATTTTACCCCCTCCGAACAAGCTATAATCTCATCTGCGAAATCATAATATCTCTTTATTTTCTCTGTTTGAGAAACAAATGGCGGCTCTATTAAAGACTGAACACAGCGCTCCGATATAATAACTCTCTCTTTCCCACGGCTTCTTATATTGGCAAAATTCATAATTTCTAAAAAACTAATTGCGACTTCTATATTATATAGCTTCTTATATTTTCGGATTGGATATTCATAAAATGGCCCTGACTGTCCCACATCAACAATGGTTCCTTCATAGTCATACACAATATCCGTTGTGTCTAACAAAAATAAATATACATTGTATTTCTTAGACAATTCTTTGGATAGCAGCCCTGCAATTCTTTCAGCACCACCACTATTCAAACTTGTTACTATAATTGCGACATTCATTCTCAACCTCTTAAAAATTTATTGTTTTCTCATAGCTGAAATATTCTTTATATAAATGCATATAAACTTGTTCCATAACATCTAAATCCGCTATGACGAATATAAAATTTGTATTCCGGAACCAGCTCATGAACCAATAAAGGAATTTCACACAAATCTTCCAATTTATGATATATAGCAATGGCCAGCTTTGGCTTGTCAGCCATAATATGTTTTGCTCCTCCTCTAATAGCCTCAATCTCAGCTCCTTCCATATCCAACTTTATAAATGATATTGACCTCTGGTCCAGCGAATAAACTCCTCTATAGTATCTCCTGTATATCCATCCAAATATCAGGAAAATAGTTTTCTATCCCCATATCGGATAATTGTGCAAATATTTCTGATGTGTGGTGACCACATATAAGCACAACAATTTCTTCTGGCCCTTTTTTCATCAGTTCTGATGGCGGACTGACTTACCAGCCTGTTATATAATTTCTTCCCCATTTATTCTCATCATTATCTACAATTCCTTCCACTGACCACAAACTATCAAATTTCCGAAGATCTGAAACGATATATTTAGCAGTGCTCCCACCCCAAATCCATATCTTTTTATCTCTTGTCTCTCTGTTAAAATCATCCCATATATCATTTTTAAAATCATGATATCTACGCATTTATGCTGTCTCCCATTTATGACTCTTTAACATCATCTTGCCATAATTGCTTTTATATAATTTGATAATCCCAAATTTTCTTCTGGTATTCCATCAAGAAATTGATTACAAAAATCTACCAATATATTATTATCATTGCATATCGTTTCGAACTTATCTTCTTCAATTTTTGCCCTTCCATATATTTTTAATTTATTTTTATGATCTATGCTCATAACATAACCATAGCTATAGGAAAATATAAATAGCTTTCCTTCTTGTTCTTCCATTCGTATTAAAACACCAAAGTTGTGCTCTTTTGTAGAATCTAAATTACAAATATAATTGCCTTCTTTATCTAAGTTGATTATCCTTTCAGAATCTCCTGAAAGTAAGTAAATACTCTTATTAAACAAAACAATATCTCGATAAGAAAAACCTGCTCTCTGTAAATTGTATTGTTCATCTGTATTTGAATAATCTATTTGTTTAAATTTTCCTTGATTAATATCGTAAATCAAAATCTGGTTTTTCTTTTGCGGCGAAAACCAAAGTCTATTCTCAAAGGAGCATATGCCAAAATATTGTCCCAATTCATAACCATACTCGATTCTTTCTATTTCTCCTGATTTCATGTCTAAGCTAATTAAATACTTCCCTATATAAGGAGCCATCCATAGTTTATCTCCGCAAACAGTACCACATCCAATCAATTCCTTATCCACATCCACGACGCCAAAAAATGATTGAATATTATTCGTTTCCATATTTAAAATAACTACAGTATCTGACGTGGCAGGGATTAAATATATTTTCTTTTCATTTATTTTTCCTGCATCAAAAAATTGAGGCCTTAGACTGCCTTCTGAGGTATGGAGCCAAAATTCATCCTTTCCTAACCTACCTTCTACCCTTTTAGGAATTTCAAAATATTCCATTTCATTCCTATCCACATTAAAACATGCTAATAATTTACCAAATAATGGGATAAACCAAATTCTATTTTGATAACCAAAAGCTTTAACGTGAAGCCTTTGTGAGCCTTTTTCTTTTTCAAATTTGCATATATACTCCGTTTTCCCCGACAATAAATTCATTTTTAATAGTGCATTAAAATCCAGTGCAGAAAAAAATACATCATGCCCCATTATTACAGCACAACTCATATTTATATTTATCATATTTAACCTTTCTTTGAATCATTGAGAAAAGCCTTTTTATAACTATTGGTTCGGATTTTGTATCATAACCCACTTTCCAGTTTTCTGATATAGTTGCACAAGTGAACTTCCGTCCCCGTAATACGCATCACTCAATACAATCGCCCTGTCGATCTCCGGCGTATCATCATAAATCCCCCAACCTTCCATCAAATATTGGTCTCGCAGTTTCTCGTATTCCATCCACAGCTCTGGCCGCATACTTGTCAGGGTACTCTCTATCAACGGATGCGGTCGCCATAATAAAGCAATTTCATTTTGATACATTTTGAAAATTTGAAACACGGACTGCATTTTTATAATCATAGCCTCATTATGCCTAAGCAATGCATTAATACCGTTATTATATAAAACAACCTTTTTTGCAGTTCCATCAGATTTATAAATGATTCTTCTCCACGACCCCGGAATTTCCAGCTCTTCTACCTTCGTATTCATCACCTTATCAATCTTCGGCGATCCACTTCCATCAATTTTCTTTTCCCAATACTCCCTGATTTCCCTCTGCCGTTCCTTGCTTTCGTTCTTTGCCGTCTCCTCCGTCAGCACCTTGATGTAAACCTGCCGCATATCCTCAGACTGCACAATGACCTGATCCGCATGAAAAACCCCAGGAGCAATGCAGAAATGCTTCATACGGTCAATGGCTTCCTGATCGTCCGGTTTAACCTCTCCCAATATAAAATATGGAATATATACTAACTTTTCTGTAAACTTTTTCAGGTTCTGTGAATAAAAAAAGGGATGCACGCTAGTGACATAATTGGCGTCGTCATAGGGATTGTGGATATAAATCACATCCGGTCTGCGCCCTTGAAAGTCATAGGCATTATAATGGGTGATGGGCACATAATCTGGGTACAAATCCCCCTCGTAGTGCTCCTCCCGAAAGCTTCCATCGGGATTTTTATCAAAATAGGGAATAGGAATCACATAGGCATCCGTATTTTCATCTGCATCAGCCGCCTTCCACACGCTCTCCAGAGAATCCCACATGGAGGCTTTATAAGGAAGAAACACCACTTCTCTCCGGTCCTCCGGCAGATTCTGACGCACCTGACTTTGCAGCTCCATCAGCTGTTTTCTAATTTTCTTTGCCATTCTCCGGCAAGCTGGACTGTCTGCTGTGGCAATACTCATCTGGTAAATGGTCTCGCAGTAGTCTTCCAAAATCTCCACCAAAGACTGGTACTGATCCCCAAGAGATTCCAGATATGTGCCAATCTGTATAGCGGCCTCCTGACACTGAACAAAAACGTCCGTCAGTGTATGTCCATCTGCGGGAAGAGTCCGGATCACGGAGTCATTGGCATCTGCCAGTGTGGCAATCAGAGCTAAGAGATCCTTTTTTCTATATTTCTCCAATGTATCCGCCTCCCTTTTCCCAACAGCCCTTTGACGACGCTGTGTTCATTTTTATATCATAAGAATTAGCCGGGCATCTCTGCCTGCAGACTGTAAGAGCCCGCTTCGCTCCGTGTAGGCCACGGTCCTGGCATATCGGAAGACCGTCCGAAAACAGCCTGGGTAATGCCGTTGGGGATGACATCTATGGGGATGCATGCCCCGCCCGCCATGGATTCCATGGCATTTATGTTCAACATACAGTCCTGCGATCCAACTATGGTAAAACCTTCCACCAAAAGATTATTTCCTTGAATCCTCTGGTCTGGGTTCATTCCCAGGCATGCATGAATCATCCATAAGATTTGCTTTTTTATATTTTTTCTCCAGATTTCTGGCTCCGTTTAAAGATGCGGAACTCTCATATCCGCAATTTTCACAGACAAAGTTTTTTGCAATCCGCTTCCCTACCGCTCCGCATTGGGAACAGACGGTTCCCGTCCCTTGTGAAGAAATCTCTACCAGTTCGATACAGTGAGCCTGGCATTTCTCGGCCAGCCTTTTCCTCACGTATCCCTGGGGACTTTCTGTCATTCTCCTGTTGGCTCCTCTGTTGGAAAGATGCTCCTTACAAATGGTAATCGGTCTTGGAATGACAATTTTAGCCGGTTTTTCAGTTCTCAACATTTGGTTGATCTGAGCGTTAATATAGGTTTCTATCTTTGCCTGCTCTTTCTTTTTCTGCCTTTCATACTTCTGTGCACCCAGGTTATTTGCTTCTATCTCCGCCGCTCTTTTGGACTCTCCCGCAAGCAGGCTTTCCCGATACCTGGCCCTGACCTGACTGCGCTCCCGATTCTTTTCCATGAGACGTTCTGACTTTGCTGCCGCCAGCTCCCCCAGCTTCCCGCCATAAACGGTTCCGGAGGACAGAGTGCACATTTGCCAGTAACCCAGGTACACATAAATTGTGCTCAAAAAATCCACATGCTTTATAGACTTTACCTTCGCAGGAATGGCAATCAGAGCGTAATTCTCTTTGATGCATATACGAATTTGCCTGTCGCTGGTTTTTTCATCCTTCAGCGGTAACTGAATCCTCTTTCTCGGTATTCTGGACACAAGACAAAGCATACCGTCCCTATAGGAATAGCCTCCCGGCGACACACAGAAGCTATCCGCCCGCCCAGCCTCTGGTTTTTTCAGATATTTCCTGGTGAGCCTTCGCAAAAGATTGTTCAAACGCTCCACGGGAATCTCCAGCCCCACCGTCTTCTCCGGCATAGGA
>Ga0224742_10294_pt1 | contig 12860 bp, 11 predicted proteins | sample LIM_E_Water_Neg_FD_161631 | JGI IMG/M metagenome (GOLD analysis project Ga0224742, IMG submission 161631) | Enriched cells from gastrointestinal tract of the lab mouse from Pacific Northwest National Laboratory (PNNL), Richland, Washington... | ecosystem: Host-associated > Mammals > Digestive...
TCATGTCCCCTTCATCAATAAATCTGCTAATTTTATCTTTTATATCAGCTGGAACATCAGGGTCAGAGCAACATAAATAATACAGGAATACTATCTTTTTGGCAATGGAGCCAAATTTATTATTTTCGATCACTCATATTTATCTCGGTGGTATCTGGCCAATCTACTTAACATACGGCAAGCCTATTCGATTGATTTCTTTTCAATCGTTCAGAAGTACCCAAACATTGAATCTCATTTAAAAGATTTCGGAGACAGGTGTATCAATGACGATAAAACATTTGTCCCTACAGACGAGATGAGGAAAATAATTGCCTTCTATTCTTCTAAAGTGACCAAACATTTTGTATTTTTCCAAATTGGTGAGGAGCGCAACCATAAGCTTTTTGAAATTGTCAATGAAATCAAATATAAGGAGTTAAAAAATGAAACTGAGCAGGCTGTAAAAATCGATCAACTGGCTTTTGCTGAAAAGATATATGATGCGATTAAAACTGCCACCAAGAGCGAGTGGGGTTTTGATCCAAAGTTAACCATTGATAATGCAGAACGTCACTTTTCTATACTTTTTGAAATGTTTCCCGATGCCATAAATTTTGAGGAAAGTATCATTGATTACAGCGTAAGCAGTGTTTTTGCGGCAGTGGAGGCGGCGACACAAAAAACGGTGATATATAATGGCGATCAGTTCGAACCCGAAATCAAGAAAGTTCTGTCAAAAAATCCGCAATATGTAACCACAGATGCAAAATCAGTTCTACCTTTTTATATTGAGAATGAGCAATTGAAAAAGGAATTCATCGATGCCTGTAAAGGATTATCAGAGTTCAAGAGTAGGATTATTGGAGAAATTGCCTTCGTGATAAATGATGGGTTTAGCTTTAACTGTCAAATTGAAAAGGTAGAATTTAGAGAACTTACAGATGATGAACTATCAAAGCAAGCGGAAAAGAATCAACGTGCAGATGGACAATTTGTTTTTAACGGAGTGTTTTTGCCACGAGAAGAAATTATACGTATTATAAAGGAAAAATATACTGTGCTGACTATTGTAATTAAATATCAGGTTATTTCTTCAAAAGAAAGTATATTTGAAGTGAATCCTTATTCAAGCAGTTGAGAGAATTGTGGGAACTAAGAACGCGGACTGTAGTATTCCCGTAACATCGGCATGGGACACCGGCTGGAGGGAGTAGATAGTATGCGAACTGTTGCGCCCGAGTTTGCTATCACATTATCCATTGAGAGGGAGTGAATGTTGACAAAACGGAAATGTACTTGCAACGACACAAGAGCGGAGGCTATGACCTCTGCTCTTGTGATTATGCGTTAGCTGAATCATGACTCTGGAAGAGGCGGAATGCAATTCGTTTTTACAAGAGAGGCAGTAGATGTCTCGCAACAAAGAAAAGCAGACGTTAACTTACCCCCGCCAATTTGCGAGAGGATAACTTCCGCTTTTTGCTTTGTAGTCTGCTAAAAGTTGTTTCTCCCGTGCTTCGGCATCCTCGCATTCCTCGAAGGCCAGCAGGAGTAATCCGGCATCTTCAATCTGCCAGATCGCCCGGCCACCTTTGTGGTTTGTGGCACGATTCCATCCGTAATTCATGTACTGCTTTAAGCGCTGGCGCAACCCTTTCTTTCCATCTGCCTTCCCAATGTATAGGATCTCTTGATCTATACAATCCCTGTATTTACGGGAAAGCATCTCCACTGGGTAGAGTTTTGCGGAAGTATTATATGCCTGTTCTGTAAAGCGGATCGGCATCCCTTCTGGACGAAGCACCCAGTAGATGCCGGATGCCTCCGGAACACAGGCGCACTCAAGGCTGTAGAGCGTTTGAAGGGGTGTGGCCGGAGTTGCGGCAGGGCAAAGCTGTCGTAGCCGGTGAAACAACCGGAGCATAGAGCCTTCCGCTATGCTTTTGCTAACAAGAGATCCCTCACAAAAATGATCTCTACGAAAGTGCCAGGCAATACTGGCCAATATGCATAAATAGGGCTGTGTTTCCAGCCATGCAGGGTCAGCGTTCATAATGCACTCTTCGTCAAGCTGCCATCTCTGAAGGACCTCTTGATAGTTCGAGATGACCAACCCGTTATCATAGGCGCCGGCTTCAAAGATTCTCAAATCACGAAACAAATCTTCCTGTCTGGGGTTGGAAGAATATACCGAATAGTTGCGGCACCATACTTTCTTCGAAGGGGAATTTTCGATTTGCTCCAACAGATCGATTGCCCAGTTCAAAAATGAGGATTCTGCCATAAAAATTTCCCGTCCCTTCAGTTGCCATTCATACCAAAAGGAATCGTAAGAAGTTTCTTTTTATATAAGCTCTCTGTTTGAATGACTTCATCGTCTGTTACGTTTTTGGGTAATATCTGCAAAATAGAGAATTGAAAATGATGATAGCGCTCAGGGTAGGCGCAAATCAGTTCTTTCATCAGCTTATTCTTGCCATGCAGAGAATCCACATAGCAAGACCACCGGCCCAAAAGTCCATCCTTACCATAAGCTGACCCCACATATTGCTTTCCGGTTTCACGGTCAATGATCAGATAGATTGCATTGACCGAAGAAAGTGCCGTGTGCCACGCTTCATATATTGTCGGATTTTCAATGATTTCTTTCAGCTCATCATATGTAAGGATCAAATTCTCGAATCCGGAAAATACCTTCTTTGCATCTGCTTGTATCGCCACGATCGGTTTTTCGGTCGTTCCCTTTTGGTGCCACATACGGGTGGCATTTCCCCAATCGATCACCAGTTTGTCCTCATATTCGTTGAGCAGGTCAACTGGATCGAGCTTGAAATAGGAATTTTCCCCCTTGAATTTTTTCGCTTCAATTTCCGGGACACCCAGTGGCATAACATCGGGCGTATCTGGTGCTGAGGGCCCAACTTTGTAGCAGGCATCCAACTTGCAAAGCGTACCCTTATCACTTATAAAAGTGACCCAGTAATCATATCCCTTGCTGAAATTTGCACGCTGATGACAGGTGTACTCGTATACCTTGTGAGCTTTGTGACACGCCCTAAACCCCGGGTCAGACATTGCATGGCGAATCAGCTTGACTTTTGCCGGATCCAATCCAACCTTTTTGAGAACATCAGAGAAATAGAGGATTGCCATCACATTGCTTCCTTTCGTATGTTAGTCACCGCAGCAAAGTGCGGCAAAGCAGCCAAAGTAAAGATACCATGTGCTCAAATTCATGTCAAATCAAAATTCCCTCGCAGTGGTCGATCTCGTGCTGGATGATCTCCGCTGTCCAGCCGGTGAAGGTCTTGAACCGTGTCTGGAACTTCTTATTCTGCCACTGCACCTTGATAGTCCGGAAGCGTTTTGTCTTCCGGGTGCCGGAGTGGGACAAGCAGCCCTCCTCGGCCTCATAAGGCCCGGACTGTTTGACAATGATCGGATTAAACATGACCATGTATTCACCCTCGTTGTCAAAGACGATGATGCGTTTGTTGACGCCGTGGCTGCCATACCTACACAGCCGCCCTTGTGGGCGATCAATGTGTCCAGCAGATCCTGAGCCACGCCGAGATCGTCCGCCGTGGCGGGCTCTGCTTTTTGAGCAAGAAAAACTTCGTTTTTGCAAATTCCACAGATCATATGGATCCTCCTGCGCTGTTGCATTCTTCTTGCGTTTAGTATATCAATTTTGTATGTTCTGCGCAAGGGCGTGAGAAGTATGCCAGTTTCTGCCCGCAAGAATAATCGTGTGATCACATTATTTTCTTGCTCTTTTCGCTAAAATCTGCTAAAATAAAATACAACGCTGTCAGTGTTGGTATACGCCTCGGCAGTATGGTTCAAAAAATGCTCTGCCGGGCGGCAGGGCATTTTTTGCATATCGTTATGGAGGAACTATGTTATGGCGGTCAGTTATAAAAAGCTCTGGAAGCTGCTCATTGACAAAGATATGAAGAAGAAAGACCTGTGCGCCAAAGCGGGCATCAGCTCGGCCTCCGTCACAAAGATGGGCCACAATGGCCATGTCACCACGGAGATTCTGCTGAAGATTTGCACTGCGCTGGATTGCCAGGTGGAGGATATTATGGAGATTGTGCCGAACAAAAAGGAATTATAACTTGGCGGGGGGTAGTGTGATGGTACCATCAAGAAATAATGCAATTGAAGAATACATATCTCTGCTAATCCAAACCCAACAAGAAAATGAATTTGTGGACTTTAAACAGTTTTATTATCACAATGATAAGAAATACGATTTGATTAAGGATATTGTTTCCTTCTCAAACGAGTCAACTTCTGTAGACAAATATATCGTATTTGGAGTTATCAATGAAACATGGGAAGTTGTAGGGATTAACCTGCCCCAAATGCCAGATGTTTCTAATATTAACGATTTGCTTCATATGTATGTTGAACCATTTATTTATGTCGAGGTTGGCCAAATCAAATATAACGGTAAGGACTTGGGATATATAAAAATCCCAGTAGATCGTGCCGATAGACCTTATGTTATCAAGAAAGAGTATAGCAAGCAGGGGAAAATACATCTGCGAGAGGGTGAGATATATGTAAGGAAAAACGCAAATAATTTTATTGCGACAAGACGCGATTTGGATCATATATATAAAAACAATGGCTCCTTTCAGATTACTGTATTTGAACCCACTGCAGATATTGGTTTCGTACAGATTCGTAACGACCGAAAATTGTTTGTGCAAATTAGAACAGTACTGGCCAATAATACGAACCACTCAATAAATATTTGTAGGGGTAACTGTGATATTTCTACAGCAAAAAATACCACGCAGTATGACTGTATTTACTATGAAGATAAGAGTCGCAAATTCTCAAGTGTTCCATCGACAATCAGCGATGTTCCCGTTTTTATTTCTTCTGGAATGGAGATCCAGAAGAGCTTGTACTTTTCAATTTCGGAAGAAAGTGCAAAGCTTCTTTTGAAAAAGCAGCGAGAAGGAAATCGCTTTTATATTAAGATTGAACTTTTTGATGCCAACGGGAACAAATATACCACTCAGCCATGTGAAATTGCTCCGTGCTTTTATGGGGATACCGGTATCCTGTAGGAGGTAATATGGCTATGGAGAAAGAAGTTAATGCTATGAATTACTCGCCCTTACGTTACCCCGGAGGAAAAAGCAGGCTTGCCCCCTTTATTTCACTACTAATACAGAAAAGCAAAATTGAAAATCCGATTTATGTTGAGCCGTTTGCGGGTGGGGCGGGTGTTGCATTATCTTTGTTACTCAGCGCCAATGTAGATGAAATCGTAATCAATGATTATGATAAAGCAATTTATTCTGTGTGGAGAGCGGTGCTTACTGAAACAGATAGCTTTATAGAAATGATTAGAGACACTCCGCTGAATGTTGAAGAATGGAGAACTCAAAAGCGAATTTACGATGAACAAGGAGGCAAGTACTCCTTAGAGTTAGGTTTTGCGGCGTTTTATCTGAATCGTACAAATCGGTCTGGAATTTTGAGCAATGCAGGCCCAATTGGCGGGTTCGCCCAAACGGGTAATTATCTGATTGATGCCAGATTTAATAGGCAAGAACTTATACGACGAGTCTGCGAGATAGCGAAACACAAATCAAAGATACATCTTTATAACAGAGATATCCGAATTTTTCTGAAAACGTATATGCCGAAGTATCAGGAAAGAGCTTTCGTATATTTTGATCCCCCTTATTACAAAAAAGGGAAGACACTATATAAAAATTTCTTCTCACCATCGGATCATCAAGAAATTTTTGAGTGTATCAGCGAACTCGACTGCCCTTGGATTGTGACATACGACGATGTTCCTGAAATCCGAAAAATATATTCTTCCTATGGTGGCAAACAGTATGATTTGATTTATAGCTTAGCTAATAATGGCAAAAATTCAGAGCTCATGTTTTTGAGCGATGATGCCCTGTGGCCTACTGAAGATGAACTGAAGAAAGGGCAGATTACAATTAATTTGCGGGGTGAAGATAATGGCGAGTAATCATATTAATGACCTTGTAACAACAGATGAGTTACTTCAACTGATTCAAAAAGATAATTTTATTGGCTGGGTTTTCTCACTGGATTATGATAATGCATTAGTTGTAACAAATGATGCATGGAAGTACGCAGTGAGAGGTGTTCCCCATAATGCCTTTTTGCTTGCATCTACATTCACTCCAGACAATTATGCAGGTGTGGACGAAATGGATCGTGAAGTTATTCTATTGCGAGTTATGGGAACTTGCAAATTGCCTCAGGATGATGATGCGATAAGAACAAAACTTGATAGTTACCAAAACTTGACAGAGTTATATCCGGCACAGGGACGAGAAGATTTCGATGCAATTACAAAGAATAAGCTGCAGTTTGGCGGTTTAATGTGTAGGGTACTTGGTACTTTTTACATGAGAAATAATGAACTGAATTTAGGAAGCGATATCGAAACCTTTTCAGTTTCCATGAGAATGGGCGTATATCTTCCTAAGGGTAATGCCCTTGAAGCTATTGTAAACTACGTGGATCCCATTCGAAAGAAACGTTCCAAAGAAGAATTCAAGGCACTGGGTATTACAGCAGATGTTCCTCCCTTTAAAATTGGGACTGTAAGATATACCTCAACTGATCGTTTGCATCGCGCCCAGGATGTAGATAAGGTTCCTTTTAAGATTCAACCTTCGGATTTCTTATCCCGGCGTACAGCTGTATTAGGAATGACTCGTACCGGTAAATCCAACATGATCAAACAGACTATTTCTGTGGTTAAGAATATCTCTGATCAAAGTAGGCTTCCTATTGGTCAATTGATTTATGACCTTAACGGAGAATATGCTAACGCAAACCAACAAGATAGTGGTTCTATAGCGGAAATTTACTCAGAAGAATGTATTCGTTATCGTATGGTTCCGACTACTGGCTTTCAGTCCATATTAAATAATTTCTATGAGCAAGTTGCAGATGGATATGTGACTATTTGTGAAACAATTAGTGAAAATCCCAACAGTTCGGCTGTAGATATTAAAACTTTTTTGAATACATCATTTGATGAACCGGACAAGCAGGATCGCTCCTTGCACTACAAATGGCAGGTTAGAGTCGCTATATATAAGGTTCTGCTATACACTGCTGGTTTTGATTGCTCCTCAAATTATAAAATTTCTTTTCCCACTAATGAGGCTGTAAGAAAAGTTGTAGACGAATCAGTCAGCAGTACATGTAATTTAACCTTAGATCAGGCAAAAGAATGGTTTTTGAAAGCCCGGGAGCATCGCAAAGAACTGTTTAGTAGTAGCGGAAAGCCTTGGCTCGAAGATGACTGCGTATCTATGCTGAATATGATTGCTTGCAAAAATGGTGACGACCGTTATTTTAATGGATACAAGGTACTTTTTGGGGCAAAGATGTATCACACTAAAGAGCGGACCGTAGACGTATCCTACGAGATTTATAGACACTTATGCAATGGTAAAATTGTAATCTTGGACTTATCCGTTGGTAACGCAGCTTTACGAGAAAGGTTAAGCAAAAAGATTGCAGCATATGTTTTTAATTCGTCAATGGAGTGTTTTACTCGCGGAGAAACACCCCCGAATATCGTCTTATATATTGAGGAAGCGCATAACCTTATTGGTAAAGAGAACAAGTTGACGGATACTTGGCCCAGAATTGCAAAAGAAGGTGCAAAGTATAGAATTTCTTTGGTATATGCAACCCAGGAGGTTTCTTCTATTCACCTCAACATTCTTGCAAACACCGAGAACTGGTTCGTATCTCATATAAATAGTGAGAGAGAAGTTCGAGAGCTTGCAAAATTTTATGATTTCTCTGATTTCAGTAAGTCCCTGCTCCGTTCTCAGGATGTTGGTTTTTCAAGAGTAAAAACATTATCCAGCCCCTTTGTTGTTCCAATTCAAATTGACAAGTTTGATCCAGAGCAGATTAAACGTGAAAGGAATTCTCAATGACGCACGATACCGCTGATAAAACAACACATATAGACATTGTTCAAAATCCAGACATAAAACGATTTCTGGATGAATGTGATTATATGGTGCCACCAACAGGAACAGAACTCTCAGAAATTGTGAGTGAATTTGTCACGGTCCCATTTTGGAATAAAGAGTTGCCAACGAAAATAATTGCCATTGATGGAAGTAGCTATGAAGCCACGGTTAATCCTCAGATTCCATTTACAAGATTTGGGTTTGTCAAGATTGGACATTTATTGATTGATCGAGATGGTTTTAAAGGGCTGAACAGCGGGAAATTTGTTGATCCCTTTGCTGTTGCTCGGCTTAGCGAGGATAATAGTTCGTTGCTTTTTTCATTCCCAAGCTCAAACATGTCTTATAAGGGGCAAGAAAATGTGCGAGATAGTTTCCGATTGGCTATGGATGAGGCGTTATATAAACAGCGCTTTATTGAGAGCGACCCTCAAACAAGCATACGGACAACGCTATTTCATGTTGCTGCAAATCGTACAGGCAAACTTCATAGTGATATCCCGAACAGACTGTTTTTACATAAATGCCCTTCTTGTGAGGCGGAAATGATTGAGGTTTGGAATATTCTAGAGGCCCAAAAGTGTCCTCACTGTGGCGCATATGTGTATCCCTCTGATTGTTTGCGCATATGGGAAGAAGTTCACGATGCTGCATCTAATCAGTTGGCGTTGACGCGTTTCACTAACGCAATAATGCATATTTTGATTATGCATTATGTTCGTCACTTAAAGGAAAGATTCCCAAACTCGTATCTGGGTGTTCTTAGTAACATGTGTTTCTTTATTGATGGGCCGCTGGCTGTAAGTGGTACTGCTGCATGGATTAAAAGCAGCCTTCAAAAGTGTATTTATGATACCAATGTGGAGCTTCAAGAGGCTGAGATGTCGCCTTTGATGGTTATTGGTTTGCAAAAATCTGGTAAGCTACATGACTATATTCATTTAATTGGGGACTCTATACCTCCCGGTTCCATCTACTGTGTAACGGATGATTTTCGGAACAGTTATGTCGATTTCAATAAGACACCTTCAGGCACTACATATGGCAATGAGACTTATTATGGACAAGACTTTCTATTGAAAACAATGTCTGGAAAGCTATTTGTGTTTAATGTGCCATATCCTTTTCCAAACAAAGATAACATTGCAATCTTTAAAAAAGAAAAGGCAAATATTGAACACTACTTAAATATTGGGGCGTATGCAAGGCTTATTGAAGACTTTGAGAGCGACCTGTATGAGAGTGCTGTAGTTCCAATTGCTTTGGCGCAGAAATATACAGCTATTAGTTTACAACCTGGCGGAAAGGTACTGGATATTTTGGCGCAGAGGGCAGTTCAGCAATAGATGTTCAAACAGGGACACATAAAACCACTTCATTAAAATATTGCTTGTAGAGGCTATTTAAATATATGGAGGAATTATAAGCTAATAAAGATTCCTATTCTGTGTGTTGATTTAATTCTACCGATTATGAAATGTTGTTGCTGAAATGATGACTGTAGTGTGGTATACTTTCATTGAATATAGGCCAATGATCCGGTGGCTGCCGGTGCTAACATGAGCTGTGGCTCGGCCTATAAAAATAAGCGAGTTGGTCGCATGACGACCAAAGGAGGGCTTTTATGCAAAAGACGATTTGCGAGTTGTTCGCAGGCGTCGGTGGATTCCGTCTGGGATTCGACCGACTTGAATCAGGCTGGGAAACTACTTGGTTCTCTCAATGGGAACCAGGTGCGAAAACACAATGGGCTCATGACTGTTATATACAACATTTTGGGGATAGTTTGGATCTAAATAATGAATTTCATACTGGCGAAGACATCAGCACGATGGACAAGAACGCAATTCCTGACCATTCGCTCCTTGTGGGTGGTTTTCCTTGTCAAGACTACAGCGTGGCGCATTCATTGGCATCTTCTCATGGCATCGAGGGTAAAAAAGGCGTTTTGTGGTGGCAGATAAGAGATACGATTATAGCTAAAAAGCCACCGTTCTGCATCTTTGAAAATGTTGATAGATTGCTTAAGTCACCAGCCAAACAGCGGGGCCGAGACTTCGGCGTTATCCTTGCTTGCCTTGCGGAAGAAGGATATAGCGTAGAATGGCGAGTCGTCAACGCAGCTCAATATGGCGCAGCTCAGCGACGGCGCAGGACATTTATCTATGCGTATAGAAATGATACGATTTACGGGCAGAAGATGGCAGGGGTGCAAGCCGAATCGATTATTAAGGCTGACGGACTAATGGCAAAAGCATTCCCCATTCAGGAGATGGGAAGGACGGTTGAGACTGTTCTTAACGATAATATTGTAGATGTGAGTGATGGCTTTGCATTCGCATTTGAAAATGCCGGATATATGCATGAAGGAAGAATTTTCACAGCTAAAATCGTTGAAGAGGAAGAGAAGCCTATTTTGCTGAGCGAGATCCTACAGAAAAATGTCAGCGAAAAATATTACATTTCTGGGGACAAAATGGCAAAGTGGACATATCTCAAAGGAGCAAAGAGAATTCCAAGAAAGTCAGCTGATGGCCATGAGTATTTTTTCTCTGAAGGCCCTATTGCATTCCCGGACCCTTGGGATAGACCTGGCCGCACAATGTTAACAAGTGAATCGACTCTTAACCGCTCTACCCATGTGGTCTCTGACCCTGGAACAGGTAAGCTACGTTTGCTCACCCCTGTTGAGGCAGAGAGATTGCAAGGATTTGATGATGAATGGACAAACTCTGGTATGCCAGATAGGATGAGATACTTCTGCATGGGGAATGCCCTGGTCGTGTCGATGATAACCAGAATGGGTAAGGTTTTGGATGTGATCATAGCTGAAGAAGATTAGTTCGCAACTGTAGTGTTGTTATGTACCCCGCCAAGAAAGGATGATATTATGAACGGCAGTCATTTTTTCAAAAGAGCTGAATTAGAAACAATCCTATTTGCTGTGAAGGATAAAACACTTGGTGAGGTCGATAAGAATCATGTGTTTGATAAGACAAAAACAAATCCAAAAATCACCGGTATTGCGGGTGATGTTATTGAGCAGTCTGTTCTGGGATACCCGGCAGACCAGGCCCAGCGTCCCGACCTTGATGTTGATGGAGTACCAACTGAGCTGAAAACAACAGGCATGCGGCGTAAAAAAGATGGTACAAAATATGTATATGAGGCAAAAGAGCCGGCCAGTATAACGGCAGTCTCTATCAACACCATTGCAGGTGAGACATTTCATACATCTAACTTTTGGCACAAAGTGGAGCACATGCTGTTCGTCTTCTATGAGTATGAGGCCCCTAAAACAGTTCCAGCTGCTGCTTATGCAAATTTCCATATCAGAGGATTTCGGTTTCATGAGTTCTCTGAAGAAGATAGGGCGGTGCTCCGAAGAGACTGGCAGCTCATACATGACTTTATCGCAGATATCCAAGTTCGATATAGCGAAGAGGAGGCAAAAAGAGAATACCCCAATTTGTCTACCATCATCAATAAGCAAACCACATACCTGGATACGGCGCCCAAGTATCCGCATCCGCCGCGGTTTCGTCTGAGAAAGCGTGTCGTGACCGTCATTGTTCAGCAGACCTTTGACGGAGAACGGTTTGAAAAGTTGCCAGGTCAGTATCACAGCGTATCTGATGTTGAGAAAAAGTGTACAGAATTGACTGGGCAGTTCTTTGGCTGGTCAATGGCGAATATCTTGGCCTATTTTGGGATGCAGGTGGTGCCGTCTGAAAAAGCATATGCAAAACAGTATGCTGAACAGGTGATTGTCAGAATGTTCGGCGGAAAGTCTAAGAAAATATCCAAAATCGAAATGTTTAGGAAGTTTGGATATATTGGAAAAGCTGTAACAGTCTCTGCGAAAGGAACAAGGACAGAGGATACAAAACTGTTTTCTGTCGATTTTGATGAGCTGACAGAAGATTGGGTGGAGGGCGAGGATGGTGTCTTGCGGGAAAAAGGGTTTGAGGATTCTGACCTCTACCAGTATCTGCATGACAATAAACTTCTTTGTATTATCTTCCAAGAGGAACATCCGAGCGAGGACGGAAAGATTATCCTGGGGGACAACAAATTTCAAGGATTTAAGATTCTTGACCTTTCGGATGATGAGATTGTGAATGAGGCCGAGCGAACATGGGAAGAGACCCGAGCCCTAATCAAAAATGGCAGGCTCAAACTTCTCCCGTGCCTAAATAAATACGGTGAGCAGCGCATTACACCTAAAACGGGGATTCCCATGGTAGCACCGAATCTTCCAAAGTCAGCAAACCACATGATATTCTTCCGAGGGACGGGCCAGGATGCTCGGGATAAAGCAAGAATAAATGGCATCACGATGTTGCGGCAGGACTATTGGATTAAGGGTTCTTTCCTTGTCGAGAAATTGAAGGCTACACCCTTTATTGGACGATGAGTACCTTGAAAGCCAGTGTTGACTGAGGGGCAGATAAAAATGAAGCACCCAAAATCGTATGATTCCACCCCTGAGACCCGGAAGCGTATGTCCAAGGTGAAGCTAAAGGGCGGTAAGGCTGAGACTGCATTGGCGAAAGCCCTTTGGCAGCGAAGATATCGTTATAGGAGAAATGATAAGCGGTTGCCAGGTTCTCCAGACATAGCTATTCTCAAATACCAGATAGCTGTATTTATTGATGGCGAGTTTTGGCATGGGAAAGACTGGGAAATACGGAAGGATAGGCTTAAGCGTAATCGAGAGTATTGGATCGAGAAGATAGAGGAAAACATGGCTCGTGATATGCGCGATGACCAACTGCTAATACAGATAGGATGGACGCCTATTCACTTCTGGGAAAAAGAGGTTATGAAAAATCTGTCTGCGTGTATTGCGGAAATCGAAGA
>Ga0224742_10296_pt1 | contig 12825 bp, 9 predicted proteins | sample LIM_E_Water_Neg_FD_161631 | JGI IMG/M metagenome (GOLD analysis project Ga0224742, IMG submission 161631) | Enriched cells from gastrointestinal tract of the lab mouse from Pacific Northwest National Laboratory (PNNL), Richland, Washington... | ecosystem: Host-associated > Mammals > Digestive...
GCTGGAGCAGGGATGGGTATCTACCGGCGGCGCTTATATCACCAAATTAGAACAGATGCTGGCGGAGTTTCTGCACACGGAGAATGTGGCGGCGTGCCAGAGCGGGACCGCCGCGCTGCATCTTTCCCTGGTGGAGGCAGGGGTAAAACCGGGCGATGTGGTTCTGGTTCCTCCGCTTACCTTTATCGCAGCGGTCAATCCGGTCCGGTATCAATTTGCGACGCCGGTATTTATTGACTGTGACGACAGTCTCTGTATGGATCCGCTGAAGCTTAAAAAATTTTGCGAGGAAGAGTGCACATTCTCAGACAATGTTCTGTACTACCAGGGGAATCCGGTGAAAGCGGCGATTGTAGTCCATGTATTTGGGAATATGGCCGATATGGAAAAGATCATGGAGACTGCCGGTTCCTATAACCTGAAAGTAATCGAGGACGCCACGGAGGCGCTTGGAACGTATTATACAGAAGGAAAGTACACAGGAAAATATGCCGGAACGATCGGCCATTTCGGCGCGTATTCCTTCAACGGAAATAAGATCATCACGACTGGAGGGGGCGGCGCGGTGACGGCAAACAGAAGCGAAACGGTGGACCATATCCGGTATCTCTCCACCCAGGCGAAGGATGATCCGCATTATTATATTCATCACGAAGTGGGGTATAACTACCGCATGACGAACCTGCAGGCGGCGCTGGGGGCGGCCCAGATGGAGGAACTGCCGGAGTTTATCCGACGCAAGCAGGCTAATTTTGAACTTTATAAGGAATTGCTGGGAGATTGTGCATATGGAAGACTGCTTGAATTCCGGGAAGGGACCGTATCAAATAAATGGTTCTATTCTCTGGAAATCAACAGGAATCAAATCACGGCTTCTATGCGGGAGATCATTACAGCGCTTGAGAAACGGGGGATTCAGACCAGGGCGGTCTGGGGGCTTATCAACGAGCAGAAACCTTATGAAAATGAGATTACCTATCAATTGGAAAAGGCGCCTTATTATGCTTCAAGGATCTTGAATCTTCCTTCGAGCACGCAGATTACAGAAGAAGAAATTCAATATGTTGCCGTGCATGTGAAAGAGGTATTCAATGAAGTGGCTTCTGTTTGAAGAGCCGTTCCGGCAAATCGGAACGCACATCCGGCAGAAAGCAATTTTCAAACACGCGCTGGTAATATAAGAGCCGAATCGAGGAAAGCTATGAATTATATGGAGTATTGCATCAGTCCTGATCTGACCGTCAGGGAGGCCATGAAGAAAATAGACAGGGTCACGCCCAAGATCGTCTTTCTCATTCATAAAAACAAGTTAATTGCATCCCTGACAGATGGCGATATAAGAAGGTTTCTGCTTGCAGGTGGAAAATTGACGGATCCGGCGGTAAAGGCGGGCAACAAGAAGCCTTTATGTGCAAAGGATGAGACAGAGGCGGTTCGGTTTTATCACCAGCGGAATTATGTGGCGATTCCGCTTTTGAACGCCAGAGAAGAATTAGTGGATATTTATATTGGGGAGGCTTCGCATCATGAAAAGCCTGCCAGTTTAAAAGTACCGGTTGTGATAAACGCGGGAGGAAAGGGCACGCGATTGGAACCCTATACAAAGATCCTGCCAAAACCATTGATTCCCGTTGGCGAGCTTCCGATTATAGAGCACATCATGCAGAGATTCCAGGAGTATGGATGCGACTTGTTTCACATCATTGTGAATTATAAAAAAGAAATCATCAAAGCATATTTTGCGGATAACGACCAGAAATATAATATTGCATGGTATGAGGAAGAGAAACCTTTGGGGACGGGCGGAGGATTGTGTTATTTAAAAGGGAAAATCGACAGAACGTTTTTTTTCACGAATTGCGACAATCTGCTTTTTATAAATTATGAAAGTATGCTTCAATTCCATCGGGAAAATAACAATGCGATTACCATGGTTTGCGCATATAAGAATATCAGGATTCCTTATGGTGTAATTGAAATGGGTGTGAACGGCTCGATCGAGGCGATGAAGGAAAAACCGGAACTTTCTTTCCTTACGAATACCGGGATTTATATTGTGGAACCCCATGTGTTGGAAGAGATAGAGGACGATGTGTCCGTGGGATTTCCCGATATTGTTGAGAAAGAACGTAAGAAGGGAAAAAAGGTAGCGATTTATCCGATCAGTGGAAATGATTGGATGGATATGGGGCAGTTGCCGGAATTGGAGAAGATGCGTAAGAGGTTGTATGGGGAATAGATTGGAATTGGGCAGTGAGTATTCTCTTGCCCTGAATGAGTTAAATAGAGTGGAGAATCATCTGTTTGCATATATGAGCCGTTATAAAACAGAGTGGTTTGATTATGGACGGTCTGCAATCAGTCATATTCCATATCCTGAGGGAAAGACGGTTCTTTTGCCGGAGTTCTTGTGTGAATCTGTCATCCGTTGTTTTTCAAGGGATAAAATAAAGTTTTATCGAATCAATGAGAACCTGGAGATTGATCTTGAGGATTTACAAAAAAAGACAGACCGCAATGTGGGGTGTATCTACATTACGCATTATTTTGGGTATCTTCAGCAAGAAGAAGTTTTAAAGACGATCCGGGAGATAGCGGATGCCAACCATATTATGGTGGTGGAGGATACCACGCAAAGTCTGTTCTCAGAACATCTCCTTTATGGGGATTATGCATTGGCAAGCGTGCGAAAATGGATGCCGGTTCCTATGGGGGGCGTGCTGTACACGGGATATGAAAATGTCCTGCCGGAAGCGGATGCGATTTTGCAGAGTACGGATAATACAAGAGCCTACGCTATGGTGTTGAAAGATATTTTTTTGAAATCAGAGTACGATACGAACCTTATTTATAGAAAACTATTCGCGGAATGCGAAGAACAAATTGAGGATGCAGAAGGCCCGGGACGGATGTCGGATTTCACAGAATACATAATAAAGTGTGTGGATATAGGTCAATTAATTGAACGAAGGAAACAGAATTATATAAGATTATCAAAGGCGCTGGAAAAGACAGGAATCCGTCCGGTTCGGGAGCTGAAAGAAAAAGAAGTACCATTGGTTTATCCGATTCGGGCGGGCGACAGGGATGCTTTTCGAAACTACCTGACGGATCATAAAATTTATTGCGCCGTACACTGGCCCTTTGACGGAATATTTGCCGAACAAAGGCCGAATGCGCAGAAGAATGCGGCTTCTTTGCTATCGCTTCCCATTGACCAGAGATATGGAGAGGAAGAGATAGACTATATGGCCGATGTGATTTGGAGATATGGGGGTGACTTGTCATTTTAACAGTATATGGAAAAAAGGATGCTGCGGCATGGAATCAATGTGTGCGGTCGTTCGATCATTGGGATATTTATTATCTCTACGAATACGCGTATTCTTTTCTGCTTCATGGCGACGGAGAGATCTATCTGCTTTCTTTTGAAAACGGAAAGGATCGGTTTTGCTATGTGGTTATGCAAAAAGACATTGCGGACGCGGCGCAGTTTTCCGGACACCTGGAGAGGGACGCCTATTACGACTGGGAGACACCGTATGGTTATGGAGGCCCCCTGACGGACGCGGCAATCTCCGCTGATTCGAAGAGATTATTTGAAAGAGAAATTTCAGAGTATTGCAGGGAAAACGGGATTGTTTCCCAATTCGTTCGATTCCATCCCTTGCTTCGGAATTACGAAGTGATGCCGGAAGTAATTGAATCCCGTTACCTGAAAGATACGATATACATAGATACAAGCGACCGGGATTTGATTGTGAAAAATATGGATACGAAAAACCGCAATATGGTCCGCAAGGCCCGGAAAAATGGAGTGGTCATTGTCAGAAAAGAGATCGAAGATTTTGAAGACTTTATTCGGATGTATCAGGAGACAATGAAAAAAAACGGCGCGGAGGACTACTATACTTTCGAGAGAACCTATTTTGAATCACTTGCCGCAATGAAGGAGAACGCGTGTATTCTGTATGCAATGTATGAAGGACAGCCAATCAGCGGATCCATTCTTTATTTCAATGACAGATTTATGCATTATCATCTCTCCGGTTCCCATACGGAATTCCGGAAATATTCGCCGGGGAATCTGTTACTGTATGAGGCGGCGTGCCTGGCCAATGAGAAGGGAATTACCCGGTTTCATCTTGGCGGTGGAATGGAGGCGGAGGACAGTCTTTTTGGATTTAAAAAACAATTTAACAAAAACGGCCGGGCAAAATTTGTTGTCGGCCGGACGATTTTTGACAGAAGGAAGTATGATGATCTGAAAAAAGTAAGGAAGAAATTGGATTCCGGGTTCGAGGAGGACAATGGGTTTATGATTCAGTACCGAAAATGAAGACAGCGGAAGGGGAAAGGAACGGGTGATTTATATGAAAAAAATTATCGTATTTGGGGCGACAGGAAATGTGGGTTCCTATTTTACAAAATACGCATCAGAGTATTTTGATCGGAAAGAATATGAGGTGATCGCGTCCGGGCGCAGAAAAACGGCAGATGTATTTCAGGATATGGGAGTGGAATATCTATCGGTAGATATTACAAAGCCGGAAGATTTTGAGAAACTGCCGAAGGACGGGGTACATGCCGTTGTTTTGCTGGCGGCTGAAATTCCGGCCTATATGGACGGGTATCATCCGGAAAGGTATATCGAATCGATTATCAAAGGCGCATATCATGTGCTTGAGTATTGCAGAAGGAACGGAGTGGATCGGATTTTGTATTCCACCACCTGTTTTGATGTGTGGGAGTACCCCAAGGATATGGTGATAAAACCGGATGCTCCAAAGAATTTCAGTTATACCGGTGATCATGCAATGTATGTTATCTGCAAGAACACGGCACTGGAATTGTTGGAACATTATCGCCAGCAGTATGGGCTGAAAACGTTTGCATTCCGGTTTCCGACGGTCTACTCTTATAGTCCCAACCATTATATTTATCCCAATGGTGTGAAGACGCTTCGGCCTCTCTATAAACTGATTTTCAATGCGATGGAAGGAAAACCTCTTGAAATCTGGGGCGACCGGAATTATGCAAAGGATATGCTGCACGTATATGATATGGCTCAAATGTTCTGTAAAGCCATAGAAGTGCAGGGACTGGATAAGGGATTCTATAATTGTGGCACAGGAATCCCGGTTACTTCACAGCAGCAGATGGAAGCCATCAGAGAGGTATTTTGTCCGAAAGAAAAACAGTCGGAGATTGTATGCCTGGAAGAAAAGCCCACAGGCGGCGGAATACTGATGGATGTACAGAATGCCAGGGAAGAATTGGGATATGAGCCGGTGTATGATGTTGTCAAACTGTTCCGGAATTTCAAAGAGGAAATGCAGGTAGACCGTTTTCTGGAACTTCGGGGCAGATAATTTTGTTGTCGAAATAGCATACCCGAAGGCATCCTGTATTTAATGCTCCTGCGAGCAGGCGGACATTTTGTGTCCAGTAAAGTGTAGGGATTTGAAAAACAGTGGAGAGGACGAAGAATATGCATACTATAATCATAGCGGAGGCAGGAGTAAATCACAATGGGGACATGTCCCTGGCGAAGAAGTTAATTGACGAGGCAAAAGAAGCGGGCGCCGATTTTGTGAAGTTTCAGACGGCGGTAGACTGTACGTCCAGATATGCGCCGAAAGCGGAATATCAGAAGAGAGAAACCGGCGCGGAGGAATCCCAGCTGCAGATGGCGTTAAAGCTGCGGCTGAAGCTTGACCAGCATTATGAGCTTTATGAATACTGCAAAACGAAAGGGATCGCATATTTGTCAACCGCATTTGATATTGACAGTGTTCGTTTTCTGGATGCTCTGAACCTGCCTTTTTGGAAGGTGCCATCGGGAGAAATCACCAACTTGCCCTATTTAATTGAAATTGGAAGAACAGGCAAACCGGTTGTTCTGTCTACTGGAATGGCGGAGATGGAGGAAATAGACGCCGCAATGAAAATTTTGAAAAAATATGGAACGAAAGAGATTACATTATTGCAGTGTCATACAGATTATCCGACCGCTATGGATCACATCAATCTTCGGGTGATGCATACGTTGCACAGCCAGTTTCATGTGCCTGTCGGGTTGTCGGATCATAGTGTGGGCATTGAAGTACCGATTGCAGCGGTGGCGATGGGGGCGGCAGTGATTGAGAAGCATTTTACGTTGGACCGGACAATGGTCGGACCGGATCATAAAGCGAGTATTGAGCCAAAACAGTTAAAAGAAATGGTAAAAGCGATTCGTAATATTGAGATTGCGCTGGGCGACGGGGAAAAAATCTGTTCAGAAAAAGAGAAGCCCAATATCATTGTCGCGCGAAAAAGTATTGTAGCGAAAAGAGAGATCCGGGCCGGCGAAGTACTTACGGAGGAAAATATTACAACAAAGCGTCCGGGAAACGGGATATCCGCTATGAAATGGTTTGAAGTTCTTGGTACGAGGGCGGTCCGTGATTTTGGTGAGGATGAATTGATATGTCTCCGGTAAAAGTATGTGTGGTAAGCGGCAGCAGGGCAGAATTCGGTCAGTTGCTGCCGCTGTTGTTAAAATTGAATGAGGATGCGTATTTTGAACTGCATTTTGTAGTGACGGGATCCCATCTGTCAGATCTGAACGGCAATACGGTCTCTGAAATTGCGCAGTATCCGATACCGGTTTCCGAATATATTCCGATTGCAGGCATGAGAGATAATACACGGAAGGGGATCGCATGCCAGATGGCGGAAGTGGTGGAAAAGTTTGCGGATTATTTCAGTAAGAACAGGCCGGATCTTTTTATCGCCATAGGAGACCGATATGAAATGTTCGGCGTTGGAATTGCGGCCGGCGCTTTGCTGATTCCGATCGTTCATATTTGCGGCGGCAGCACGACCAGCGGCGCTATCGACGAGGTATACAGGCATTCCCTGACCAAAATGAGTCAATATCATTTTACGACTTGCGACGTATACAGAAAAAGAGTGATTCAGTTGGGAGAAAATCCTGAAAAGGTGTTTAATGTCGGTTCTCTTGCAATTGAAAATTGTCTGAAAATGGAATTGATTTCGGAAGCAGAAGTGAAGGAATTTGTCGGGATGCCCTTCGGATGCCGGTATTGTGTCGTTACATTCCACCCCGTTTCCTTGGAGAAAGAGGCGTCCGAAAAGGAAGTCCGGGAACTGATTTCCGCGATGGATACATTTTCAAAATATTCGTATATTATTACGTTGTCCAATACGGATTCAGGCGGCAACCGCATCAATGAGATGTGGCGTGAGGCGGCAAAGTGCCGGGAGAACTTCTATGTGGTTCCGTCATTGGGAATGAAGCGCTATCTGTCCGCGCTGAAATATGCGGAGATGATGATAGGGAACTCGTCAAGCGGTACGACCGAAGGTCCCGCCATGCATATTCCGACTATTGATATCGGCGACCGGCAGAAAGGGCGTTTTTTTGCAAAAAGCATTGTTCATTGCGAGCCGCGGAAAACGGAAATTGTCAGAGCTATGCAGACGGCGAATACGGAAGAATTTAGAAAGATGCTGGCGGATGTAAAGAATCCGTTTGGAGAAGGGCACACGTCTCAAAAGATGATAGAGATATTAAAACAGGTTACAGCAAGAGAAATCGAAGTAAAAAAAGATTTTTTTGACGTTAATTTTGAGGTGGACAATGAATCATATTGCGATTATTCCGGCGAGAAGCGGTTCGAAAGGTTTAAAGGATAAAAATATAAAGGAATTACATGGGAAACCTTTGCTTGCACACAGTATTCTGGCAGCCCGGGATTCCGGATTGTTTTCCGATGTGATGGTTTCCACAGACAGTGCGTATTATGCCAGGATCGCCAGAGAATGTGGAGCGGACGTTCCATTCCTGCGGTCGGAGGAGACAAGCAATGACACGGCGGGGAGCTGGGACGTTGTAAAGGAAGTTCTTTGGGAATACAGGAAAAGGGGCAAGGAGTTTCAAACGGTCTGTCTTTTGCAGCCAACGTCTCCTTTGAGGAAGGCGGAAGATATTGTCGGCGGATATGAAGAAATGAAAAAAAAACATGCGGATGCGATTACTTCCGTATGCGAAGTGGATCACTCGCCGCTCTGGACCATGACGCTGGATTCCACTCTGTCGCTGGAAGAATTCCGAAAAAGAACCACATCCATGCCAAGGCAGATGTTGAAAACATATTATCGGCTCAACGGAGCATTGTATATTCGGAAAGTCGAGTATGGCGCGGAAGAGATAAAAATATTGTGTGAGAAAGAGTACGCATATAGAATGGACAGAAACCGAAGTGTTGATATAGATACTGCCGATGATTTCGCTTTTGCAGAATATTTAATGGAAAAGTAGCCTGCCAGGACGGATTTTGAATGCCATAATATGCGGAAAGGCTGCCGATGGCAGGTTTTCTGTATGTTTTTGGGATTATGGGAGCATGAAATGCAAAAATGGATGAAAAAAACGAATGTCTTTCCCGGAAAGGCTGGTAAGATATGATAGAAATTCTGGCAGGAAAGTTAAAAGAAAAGAAAGGCTCGGGCCTGTTTATCGTACAGTGTATCATTCTGCTTATGGCGGTTCTGACATGCAGTGTGCATGGGTTGTCTTATTGGATTGCATTGAAATATTGGTTGTTTCAGATGTTAGGGGTTTTTCTTCCAGGGTTGGCGGTCCTGTTACTGCTGAAGTTGAATTTTGAAAAGAGTATCCTGATTTTAGTTTTGAGCTATGCGTTTGGAACGATCATTTTGTTGTTGGAATATTTTTTGCTGATGCCCGCAGGGCTTTCTGACTATTCGCCGTACGCTGCGATTCCATTGAGTCTGGTTTCTCTGTTCATTTGCTATAAAAAGGGCGGAAATCTCAAATGGGAACATGACCGTGGAGATTGGGTTATCTGTATACTTTTTTTATTGCTCGTGCTTCTCATAGATTTTTTTGTGGTTTCTCTGGTGAATTCTATGCCCAATGAAACAGGCGGAACCGGATATTATATAGACTGGTTATATTGGGCCGGAAATAATATTTCTTTTACAAAAAGATTTCCGGTGCAGAATTACAGAGTAGTGGGAGAAGTATTTCGATATCACTATTTCTCCAGTATTGTAGTTGCACAGACATATTTTATAACAGGAATAAATCTGGAAATCCTGACGTTTTATTTTTCTTTTTTTTTGCCGGCAGTTTTGCTGGTGTTTTCCAGTTATGCGTTTTTTTCCTCATTGCTTGGGAAAAAGAAGTTTCGTGTCGCCGCGATGATTCTGTTATTCTTTACAGAAGGAACCACCGTAACATTTGCAGATCATATCTATATGAACCCCTTTGGATTAGATTATGGGTTATCGTATGGGATGCTGGCCATTATGGTGTTGATTACCATGATACGGGAAGAAAAATTTTCAGGGAGGAGAGTTTTGCTTTCTGCCGTGCTTTTGGCTATGGCAACCGGATGTAAAGGTCCTGTTGCGCTGGTGGTGCTTATGGGATTCGGCGTCACGGCGTTTGTGCTCCTGATAGGGGGATATTGGAAGAAAGGAATTACCTATGGTCTGATCTGGCTTTTTTCGTTTGGGATGATTTATCTTTTCTTTGTATCGGGTGGAAATATAAATGTATCGGCGGAGAGGGCGCAATTATTTGTAGGAATCAAAGAAGCGTTTTACCAGAGCGAATGGATACAGAATATTTATCAGTCTCTTGTGGAAAGATATCATATGCCGGATAAGATCCTGATTTTACCGACAATATGGTTGTATGTATACCGGGCCAATAAGGAGGCGGTAATCCTGCTGTTGATTGCCGTTGCTGCCTGTATTGTGAAATGGAAAAAGAAAAAAGCAGATCTTGTATTGTTATCCCTTGTGGCGATTTGTGCATGGGGGATTTTTCTTATGGTATCCATTATTCAAAGCGGGGGCAGCCAGGTGTATTTTATGATGGCGGCCATACCGTTTGCTATTTCGGCCGGGTTGTATGTGATGGAGAACATACCGCGGGAATATGGGAAAATGCAAGTGGTATTGTGGCTTGTTGTAGGGATTGCCGCCGGGAGCGGGATGAATACATGGAGAAATATGATCCTGCCGAAGGCCAGAGAAGGAATTCTGTGTGTGAACCAAATGCTGGACCGGGATGATTACTTCCGTTATTATGTCTCATGCAGTGATTATGAAGCCTATGAATGGATCAGAGAAAATACAGAAGAACAGGCAGTGATTGCGGTGGATTGTTTTCAGGATGTGAAGAAACAGCCGCAGGAGATGGCGGCAGGGGTGTTTTCAGAAAGATTCATATGGAATGACGGAATGTATTCAAAAAGCGAAGAGGTATTGAGACGTAAAAAGGTTGTGAAAAAGTTTTTGGCAGGGGACAAAAAAGCACTGCAGACGATGAAAGAAGAGGGAGTGGCCTATTTTGTTCAGACCCTGAGTGTGAATCCGGATTTTCATATGGATTCGGGCGTGGCGGAGTGCATCTTTTCGAATCGGAGTTTTAAAGTGTATCAATTTAAAAATCTTAAGAACGCCGGAAACCGTCTGGAGTGACAGAGAACAGATAAAAGGCCCGTGGGAAGCGGCGGCTTGAAGTTGGTAAAGGGGATGATTGTATTGGCAATGACAGATATCGTATTCGTGTTTATTTTTCTTCCGGCATCTCTTTTTACCGCTGCGTTTAAGCAAAATTTACAGAAATATGTATTATTGCTTCTGAGTCTTTTTTATTATGCATGTGGTTCACCGGGACATTTTGTTTTACTTTTGGGGCTGCTTATATTAAATATAAGTCTGGCATATGGAATAGACAGAAGTAAGAAAGGAAAGAAATGGGCGCGGGGTGTCCTTATACTTGGGATACTTCTGAATATAGGAACTCTGTTTTATTATAAATATTTTGATTTTTTTATTACAGGGCTTAAACAAGGGGCAGACACTTCTGTTACAGCAAAAGAAATATTGCTGCCCATGGGAATTTCTTTCTTTACCTTTAAGGCAATATCGTTGTTGGTTGACGTTTATAAAGGTACAGTTGTCTTAAAGAAGAACCCCGTGTACGCTGCACTTTATTTGTCGTTTTTTGGTCAGATCGTTTCCGGTCCGATTTGTAGATATCACGAGTTTTATAAGCAGGCAAGAACCGGGAAAGGCGCAAAAAAAGTATGGGAGATGTTTTCAGAGGGAGGATATTTATTTGTAAAAGGATTTCTTAAAAAAGTATTTTTCGCCAATATTCTGAGTTTAGTTGTTGTGGAAGTCTTTTCCATGGATTTGGGGCAGTCGTCGGCTTCTCTGCTCTGGCTTGGAGCGATCTGTTATTCTTTACAGCTCTATTATGATTTTTCCGGATATTCAGATATGGCAATTGGGGTAGGACAGATGTATGGAATATCCTGCCCGAAAAATTTTGATTATCCGTATGTTACAAAGTCAGTCAGTGAATTTTGGCGAAGATGGCATATTACTCTGGGGACCTGGTTCAGAGATTATGTTTATATCCCTTTAGGAGGCTCCCGGGTGGATTCTCCAATAAGATTGTATTTCAATTTGTTTGTGGTATGGATGCTGACCGGAATCTGGCATGGCTCCAAGGGGACGTTTCTTTTTTGGGGATTCGGATATTTTGTGGCGATTGCGATTGAAAAAACATTTGGAATCCCAGACAAATGGAATTCCAGATGGAGCAAGGGGATCTACCGGATACTTGTACTTACATTTATTAATTTCCAATGGGTGATCTTTAACTCCAGGGATTTGTTTACAGGACTTCGATATATAAAGCACATGTTTGTTGGATATGGAAATGAACTTGCAGATCATCGGACTCTGATTTTACTGAAAGAGTATGGGATTATTATTGTATTCGCAATCATTTTTACAATGCCGGTTGTTCCATACGTCAGAGAGCATGTTCTGTCAAAATGGGATAAGAAACAAGTTTCTGGAGTAATTACAGGATTGATGATGGGAATATTGTTTGTGATTGCATTATCCTTCGTTGTTGCCGGGCAAAATAACCCGTTTTTGTATGGAAATTTTTAAGGGAGAGAGTTTTGTGAAAAATAAAAAGGCGAAAAGAATCGTTACTGTTTTGCTGTTAGTTATTATATTTACAGGGAGTATAGAGAGTAATGCTTATACATATATAGATGAAATGATCCTGTCTGTATGTAACGATGTGCGGATGGAATGGGAAATAGGGAAAACAGAAGACTTCCTGGAGAATGGGGAAGAAATCATAGATGATACAGAATCGAAAAGAAAAGACGCGGAAGAGGAGGAGATTCAGCCATATGCAGATGTGGCGGCTGATTTTCTCTCGGAATTTTCATTCAAACAAAAGCTGATAGAGATAAACGGAAAAGTTGCGAAAAGTTTAAATTTGAGAGAGATTTATAAAAACAATGGCGGAGTTGTTCTGAATAATGGTTATGTTGTGGGGATTTATCCATATACTTCAACAGATTATGAAGTACAGCAAATGGTAAAATTGAAAAACTATCTGGATGAGAGGAACATTCCACTTTTGTATGTGAATGAACCTGTAAAGTATATAACAGATCGCGTGATTGAAGAAGAACTGGGAATAAAAACCTATGTGAATGATAATACGGATCGTTTCTTATCCAGGTTAGAGGAAAATGAGATTTCATATATCGATTTGAGAAATAGTATTGTGGAGAAGAATTTGAATTCTTTTGATTTGTTTTATAAAACAGATCATCATTGGACAACGCTGGCAGGAAAAATGGCGGCAGAGGAAATTGCAAAAAAATTGAATGATGAATTTGGCTATAAAATTAATTTGTCATTGTATGATACAGATAAATTCATTTATAAGGAATATCGTAA
>Ga0224742_10299_pt1 | contig 12787 bp, 20 predicted proteins | sample LIM_E_Water_Neg_FD_161631 | JGI IMG/M metagenome (GOLD analysis project Ga0224742, IMG submission 161631) | Enriched cells from gastrointestinal tract of the lab mouse from Pacific Northwest National Laboratory (PNNL), Richland, Washington... | ecosystem: Host-associated > Mammals > Digestive...
TTTTGCCCACATCCGGGCGGGAAGCCGTCTGGTGCTGGTGGGGGATGTGGACCAGCTCCCCAGTGTAGGCCCCGGAAATGTGTTCCGTGAGCTGGTGCAGTGCGGCGTCATCCCGTTAACGGTGCTTGACACGATCTTCCGTCAGGCGGAGGGCAGCCGTATCATCGCCAATGCGAAACGGATGCAGGAAAATGACGCGGCTTTAGATTATGGCGCAGGTTTTGCCTTTATCCCTGCGGGGAGCGCAGAGGAAGCTACCGACAAAGTGCAGGAACTGTACCGTGCCAGCGTGGATGCGTTTGGCATGGACAAGGTGCAGGTGCTGACGCCCTACCGCAAGATGGGGGAGGCCAGCGTAAATGCGCTGAATGAGAGGCTGTGGGAGATGGTGAACCCGAAAGCGGAAGGGAAGCCGGAGATCCGCTGCGGCAGACGCACGTTCCGTCTGGGCGACCGGATCATCCATAACAAAAACAAGGACCAGATCAGCAACGGCGACATCGGGTACATCAAAAATATCTATGTGGATGAGGATGGATCGGAGCTTGCAGAGTTGGAATTTTCGGAAGGCCGTTTCGTGAAATATGGGAGCGAGGAACTGGAAATGGTGGAACACGCCTATGCCACGACGGTACACAAGAGCCAGGGCAGCGAGTACCCCATGGTGATCCTGCCGTGGCTGCCCATGTTCTATAAAATGCTGCGCAGGAACATCTTTTACACAGCGATAACAAGGGCAGGCGTGCAGGTCGCCATCATCGGCAGTAAGCGGGCTGTCTGCACCGCCATCCACAATACGGAGTGTGACCGGCGCAATACACGGCTTGGTGAGCGCGTCATAAAGGAATACAACCGGCTGCTGGAGGACAAGGGAAAGCAGCCTGAAAAAGACGGATACCGTCAGGAAGTAATCAACTTATAAAAACAGGAGGGACAGGACTTTGGAAAATATGGAGAAAAGAATGGAAAAAGCAGGGATGGAGGAAGCAGAGGAACTGGAAATGAACGCAAGGATGGTGGAGAGGGCAGATGACATAGACAATGCAGCCTACCGGTATCTTGCGGTACTGCTGGAACTGGATGAGGACGGGGCGGAAGAAAGGTTTCCGTGGAATATTGAGATCCTCAGGAAAGTATTTGACAGCAGCGTGTCCATCTTACAGGAATACGGCCACACGGTATGCAACCCGTATATTGCCACATCAGAGAGCGGCCGGCAGTACCGCTGCACGCTTTCCGAGTGCGGATGTGAGAGCTGTAACTGTCAGGATGAACTGATGGAGAAGGAAAGGCTCATTTCCAATATCGAAGATGCCGCAGCAATGAACGGATTCAAGGTGATGGACGGGGACCATGACTGCATCATTGTCCGGAACAGCGAAATGGATGTGGATTTTGAGATCCGCGTCAGCCAGCTTGCCGGATAGGGGGATGCGGTATGGAAAAAAGAGATTACAAAAAGGAGTTCTGTACCCTGATGGATAAATTTGCTTTCCGCTACTCCAGATGGCAGGTGTGGAATGATTTCCTGAGCCTGTCTGCGATCTCCCTGGCGAATGTGGTACCCACGCCGGAAAAACAGGAGCGGGAGGAAAATTACCGCTCTATAATAAACAGTTACCGTGAGATGGTCAAGCATTTTTGTAACATTACTACTGAACAAATTTCATCGTTTCGTATATCTCTTTTCAAATGGTGTCATATATCCATTTGATGAATGAGGACGTATGTGATTGTAATAACCATATACGTAATCTAACATGCTCTTATTTAATTCCATGTCTGTCTCAAAACTGTTCTGTCGTATAAATTCTGCCTTAAATGTCCCATAATAACTTTCCATTGGCGCATTATCATAGGGACATCCAGCTCTGCTCATACTTTGTGTGATGTGTTTCTCCTCACAAAATTCAGTGAATGCTCTTGACGTGTACTGGGATCCCTGATCACTATGCAGGATGAGTCCCTCTGGCACAGATTGGTTTTCAAGTGCGGCCTTTAGAGTCTGTATGGCTAATTCTGCATCAATCCTTTTACTGTTCCTGGTTGCCAGGACAGATTTATCATACAGATCTATAATGCTGCAGTTATACCTTTTTGCTCCATCCGCCAAATGCAGGTAAGTAAAATCCGTACACCATTTTTCGTTCGCTCTCGATGCTGTAAAATCCCGTTTTAACAGATTATCAAATTTTTTATAGCAGTCTCCTTTGTGATATCCTGGCTTTTTAGGCAACACAACAGATCTGAGTTTTAGTTCCCTCATGTATTTAAGTACCGTGGTTGTGCTCAGGCTGATCCCCCTTCTTCTTAAAAATATGGCCATCATCCGGTAACCGGGACGCCTGTCATATTCATAATAGATATTTAATATTTCCTGTTTATTCTTTTCTTTGTTTTTCAGATAAATGGCTTTCCTGTTCTTTTTATAGTTGTAGTAGGAATTCGGATAAAGACGGAATCGGTTTAGAAGCCACCTTACTCCAAATTCCTTGTGGTTTTCGTCAATAAATTTGTATTGTTCTAATCGATTTCCTTTGCGAAGAATGCGGCTGCTTTTTTTAAGAAGCGGTTTTCCTTATCCATTTCTTCCAATTTTTTACGGAGCCGACGGTTTTCTTCATAAAGCTCTCCTTTTTCATTTGCCTCTGGATCCTTTTCGCATTCTTCTTCAAACTGTCTGATCCAGCTTCGGACAGTTCCTTCCCCTAAGTTATACTCCTTATTGACGCTTGCGATGGTTCTGCCTTCTTCTAAGACTAAACGTACCATCTGTTTTTTGAATTCAGGTTCATAACGTTTGTTAGTTTTTGCCATTTTGTTCACCTTCACTTTCATTTTGATTATATCATTTATTCCTGTGTAGGTGTTACAACTTTACTTTACCACATCATTGTAAAATACTATCGGAAAATGAGCAACCAGGCACTTGCGGATGAAACGCGGCAGGCAAGGCATCAGATGTCTTTGAAGATCCTGGAATGTCTGGGCGGATGGGAGGAAGAATATGAACAAATACGACAGGATGCTGGCGGTCAATAAGCAGGCCAGCGAAGCAAAGATCGAAAAGGCCAGACAGGAGATTGTCCGCATGGTGGATGACGGGGAGAAGGTAAGCATCCAGAAGCTGATGCAGAGGACTGGCCTGTCCAGGGGATTCTTTTATAAGAACCCGCAGGTGAGGAAGGAAATCGACCGTGCCCTGGAACAGCAGGCGGGCCTGGCAGACCCCAGACGTGAGGTGCTGGACATGGCGATGAACCATGAGCTGGCGATGTCCAAGCAGGAGGTAGAAAGACTACGGAAGGAAAATGAGCAGCTGAGGCAGGAACTGGAGGTGGCGAAAAAGGCGCTGGCAAAGAAGAATGTGGGTGTGCTGAAAAAATTCATGTAGGGGTAGGAAGGAGAGATGGTACATAGCCTGGGAGAATAGGCCGCAGGCAGGAAAGTGAGACGACATATTTGTGAGGGAAAAAGGCATGGCGGTGGTCATGCTTTTTCGATGACCGTTGATTGGGTTATGTATGTAGAAAATTTGGTTTAAAAATTGAATTAATCGTCTGACTGTGATATATTTGTTAGAGCATTTGGCAAAACAGATAAAGGGGGATTTGTAAAGCATGGTAGATAGGGAAGAATTTGCTGAATTATTATATGGAACGGTGATAAGTAGTAAGGAATCGGACGAAAAAGCATTTGAAAAATTGAGTAGAATACGCAAATGGTTATTGAATAACACGCCCAAAAGACTATTTCGATTTAGAAGGTGTAGTGATTATTCAATTGAAGCATTAAAGGAAGATCAAATTTGGGGAACTAGCATTTGGGAATTTAATGATCCGTATGAATGTGTACCATGCTATGATTTTGAAACACTTTGGAATAAGATTAACCAATCTTTGAATGGTCAGAATATTTTTTCATTAATTAATAGTTTAAAAGAGGGTGGGATTCTTCCAGAGGTGAAAAGAGCATATCCATCAGTGAATATCGAACAATTAGTTAAAAATATACCGGCTCAAATCAGTGGACAGGATATAGAAGAAAAATTACAGCTATTTAAAAATTATCTAAATAATTTTATTGGAGTTAGTTTTGAAGAAATAGTACAAAGATTTTATATTAGTATTCAAGCAGAGGAAGCAAAAAGGCAAATAGCATGTTTTTCGGAACAAAATAGTTCAACACTTATGTGGGGGCATTATGCGGATAGTCATAAGGGTTTTTGCCTTGAATATGATTTTCAGGCTATATTGAAGAACTGTACACAAAAATGTACCGATCTTCGAGGGTGCAATAATTTTATGTTGAATTTTTCGCTTGCTCCTATTATTTACAACAAAAAGCGTTTTGATGCATCTGCATATTTCTCAACGGTGATGCAGGCATTATTGTATGAACAGAGCAGAGTGTCTATGGATTTATATTATGAGGATACATTGATTGTGTCGAAATGCTTGCTTACAAAATCAATAGACTGGGAATATGAGAATGAATGGAGATTATTTACACCACACTTTAATGGAGAATATAGGCCATATGGAAATATTTTATGTCTAAAACCGGTAGCCTTATATATGGGAGCCAAAATAGCAAAGGAAAATGAAAAGGAATTATATAGGATTTGCCAAGAGAAGGGAATAAAATGTTATAAAATGCTTCAAGATTTTCACGGAAACGAATTTGCAGTACGTGCGGAACCATATGAAATGATAATAAACGGAGTAAATGGCAGTTTGACCAAATAAAGTAGTATTAAAGAAATTAAAAGTTTGAAGCTATGTTCTTGATTAGGAGAAAGAACATAGCTTTATTCTTTCTCTTTCGAGATAGACATTGGTGTTTATTGCTTAAGACATATGCAATCTGGGTAATAAATTAAACACAAAACACAGTTTTACATACCGTTAATACTGCCATTTTAGAGAGTTGCGGGGACGGGGCTATACTTTATTGATGAAGAAACACCACATCTTCATATTGATTATGTACCATTTTCAACCGGAAATAAGCGTGGATTATCTACTAAAGTATCTCTAAAAGGTGCATTAAAGGCACAGGGATTTGTGGGTACAGGTCGTTTTGATACTGAGTGGAAACGTTGGGTGGAAAGGGAAAAACAATGCCTTGCGGAGATTATGGAACGCTACCAGATGGAATGGCTACAGAAAGGGACACATGAAAAGCATTTGTCAGTCTATGATTTTGAGAAAAAAATGCGGAAGGCAGAGGTGGAAGAACTGGAGCAGGAGATTTCCAGGCAGAAAAATAAAATAGCAAGCCAGAGTTGCCTAATGGAAGTCAATGAGGAGGCCTTGCAATCTCAAGAGCAGAGTTTGGAAGAAAATGAGGCAAAGGCAGAGGAAATCCGGCAGGAGACGGAGAAGGCAAAAGAAGATTGGGAGAAAGTCCAGACAGATAAGGATAAGGTGCAGGATTCCTATGAGTTTTATCAAAAAATGGCAAAAAGTGCAAAGGGGAGTTACGAACTATATCATTCATGGTATGAGGATAAGAAAAAATCTTATGAGGAATATGTCGAAAAGAGCAGTATGTTTGAGGAAAAAGCAAATTCACTTGAGGGGCAGATAAAAGAATTGGAACAGAAAAAATCCGATAAAGCAGAGGAAGTACAGGCAGAGGAAATAAAGCTGGATATTGTAAAGCTAGAGCTGCAAGAGGCTGTGAATGATTTTGAAGATATGCAGAAACAGGCAGATTTTGTGAAAGAGCAGGCTGTGCAGCAGTATGAGAAGTACCGCAGGATAGAGCCAAGCGAAAGAGGAACGGCTATGTTTGATGATATGCTTCGGTTAAAGCGGGAAAATATGATACTGAAGGATGAGAACAAGACTTTGAAAGAAAAATTGCAGAAGGCATATGATTTCATGAAGCAGTTTACTATCAATGGCTTGAATATGCTGGAGCACTTTTTGGAGTCTGTTGGGGAGAAGGTGCAGAGTTTTACGGAGAATATCGGTTTTAGTGGCAAGAGCAGGTAATTGTAGTGAGTCAGATAGATGTGCGAGGTGGAAAAGGACGCTGCATTTTAATTGTGGAAAATGTGGAATTGTGTGATGTGGCATGTTATACTGTTTATAATGGTGTGGATAGTCAACTGAAGTTTGGTAAAATGAAGGGAGAAGAAAAGTGTACTATAAGATTATTTCCATAGATGATTTTGAAGAATTGGCAAATGCAATGATGAAAGCATATTCGGAAGAACCTTGGAATAAAAATGGACAGAGGACAAAGCAAAACGAAGAATCGGGTCAATAATGAGTAATTATGGGGCTTTTGGATTAGCGTCAATTTATGAAAATGAAATCATTGGTGGAGTGCTTGGTTTTATTGACCCTTATGTGGATGAGGATTTTTTCTTTATTTCAGAATTGTTTGTTGTTCCCAAATGGAAAAAGAAAGGGGTAGGACGAGATTTGTTATCCAATTTAGAAAAAGAGCTGAAAGAAAAAGGAGTATACACAATACAGTTAATATCTATTGAGGATAATGAAGCGTTTTACAAAAAGCTGGGATTAAATAAGGATTGTGTTTCTGTAATGTTTAAGAGAATACCGCAATAAATCGGTATTTTGAAAGGAGTTTATTATGCAGTATGCGATAGAACTATACTACGATGAAAAAATGGAAAGCAAACTTATGAATTTGGCTCAAATAATTGCAGATGAAAAAATCAGTACAAAGTTTTTGGAATGGAAAACACGACCGCACCTTACCTTAGCTTGTTTTAATGATGTGAATGAGGCTGATTGTATGGAAAAACTAAAAGAATTTGCAGACAGTCATAAGGTGATGCCTGCATATATTGGTTCATTGGGGATGTTTAATGATACGAAAACGATTTTTGTATCGCCTGTTATGAATCAGGGAATGTACCAATTTCAAAGAGAATTGCACGAAAGCCTGACAGATTTTGATGCAAGCGGTTGGGAATGGTATTGTCCGGACCGTTGGGTTCCGCATTGTACAATAGCACTTACTCGTGATGATGAAGGGGATGCATTTTTTAGGGCGAGTGATTTATTATTACGCAATTTTGAAAAAATATGTGGCGAGTTTATCTCGATTGGGTTGGTCAAAATTACATTTCCGGTGGAAGAAATTTTTACAATAAATTTGAGCCGATAATTTGTCAGGAAATTGAGGATATATCTTTTTCGGATAAAAGGGAGGGTGTATTATGCCAAATATTGTCATAAAAACAGAACGTCTTTTACTTCGACCTCTGACAGTTAACGATGCCGATGACGTTTACGAATGGGTTAGTGATGAAAGAGTGACACGTTATATGAATTACCTGACTTATACGAGTATTGTACAAGTGAGAGAATGGCTTATATCTATTGCAGAGGATATGGTTACATATCATTTTGGCTTTGAACGTATTTCAGATGGCAAGCTGATTGGCAGTGGAGACATCAGTCCGGACGGCAATACGGTGTATTGGAGATTTGGTTATAATATACGTTATGATTGTTGGGGAAACGGCTATGCAACAGAAGCAGCGAGGGCTATGATGGACTACGTACGGGAGGAATTTTGTGTGACACATTTTCGTGCAAGCCATGCGGAACCCAATCTTGCATCAGGCTGTGTGATTAAAAAGTGTGGTTTAGAATTTGTACAGTATGGTAATTGGTCAAAACTTGACGGAAGTTGTAAAATGAGGTCAATGGAGTATGAGAGGGTAGATGTATAGATTTTAGGAGGCTTTTATGGGAAAATTGTTATTAATTACAGGTGATATAGCAGCAGGAAAATCAATTTTTTCTGAAATACTATCTAAAAGATATAAAATTACTGTATATCAGAAGGATACACTCAAAGAGGTTTTAGGTGATACTATTGGGTTTCATAATCGTGAGGAGAATAAAAGACTTTCCGATGCAGCGATAGAGATTATGTGTCATATATTTTCAAAAGTTGTGGTAACAGGCAATTCGCTTATTCTTGAATCAAACTTTCATGAAGATGAATTAAAAAAATTGCATGAGATTGCCCATAATAATCAATATGATGTATTAACACTTGTGCTGCGGGGGGATGCAGAAATTCTGTATGATAGATATCTTTTTCGCATGAATGAAGAAAACAGACATCCTGTTCATTTAAGCACATCACTGCATATAAAAGAAGATTTTATCAGGACAGCAGAATGGATTCGGAATGAAAATGTTATAGGAGATACATTGCTGATTGAGGCCACCAATTTTTTCTATCAGGAAGATCCTTCCATATTGAAACAAATTGATGCCTTTATGGAAGGGCAGTCAGGCATTTGAGGGAGAGAGTGAAAAATAAAATTTTCACTTGGAAAGTTTGTGTCTGCGACACAAACATTGCATTAAGCGCAAAAAGCAGCGCAGAAATGAGAGAAGATATGGAACTAAGAAAATATCAGGAAAATGATTCAGCAGTAATATGTAGTTGGATTAAGGACGAGAAAAGTTTATACCAATGGTCCGCTAATCGAATCGGGGAATTTCCGTTTGCGAATAATGCATTAAATGAAGAATACGCATCTATGATGAAAAGTAACAGATTGATTCCGCTTAGTGCATTTGATGATGATAACAATCTTGTGGGGCATTTGCTTATCCGGTATCCAGAAGAAAATGATGATAGCATCGTGCGATTTGGATTTGTTATTGTCGCTCCTGCAATCAGGGGATGTGGAAATGGAAAGAAAATGTTGCAGTTGGCAATCAACTTTTCAAAAAATGATTTGTGTGCTTCTAAAATTACGCTAGGAGTATTTACAAACAATGACAGAGCTAGATATTGTTATGAATCGGTGGGATTTCAGCCCGTTGGAAGAACGGAGGTCTATAAAATGCCTGTTGGCGAGTGGGAGTGTTTGGAAATGGAGCTGAATGTTTTGTGACGCCTCTGTCCTGACAGATCCGAAAATTAGAATAAGAAACGGAGAGAATGAGTATATGACAGAAATTTATTTAATGACAGCAGAACATACATATTGGAAAGAGACAATTTCTTTTGCAGAAAGGTGTTCATGGAAAGCAGGTCCTTTTCTAGCAAAGAAAATGCAGAAAAATGAATTTAACGAATGGGAAAGAGTGTGTGCCATCTGTGTAAATGGGAAAGTGGCAGGTTTTTCTACATTTACGGAAAGAGATGAGCTGTCTGAACAGTATGACTTTACACCATTCATAGGATTTGTTTTTGTGGATGAGAGGTATCGTGGCAAGAGATTGTCAGAACTGATGATTCAAAGCATCATTTCTTATGCGAAGGAGCTCGGTTATGAAAAAGTATATATTATGGGTGGCGAGATTGGATTATATGAAAAATATGGGTTTGTAAAATTAGGGAATTATGAAACGGTATATGGCTCCGTAGAGCAACTATTTGTGCAGCCAATAGAAAGGGCAAATCAAGATTTAGAATTGTGAAACCATTTGGATAAATTGCACATGACAGAGTTAGGTGTTATACGGATAAAAAGAAATCTATCTTTGGATATAGACGATATTGTCGAATGGTGCAAGGATAAAATCAGTTCAGCTCATGCCATCATTACAAGAAGAGGAAAAACTGGTATGTAAATGTGGATGATATTGTTATTACAGTAAATGCATACAGTTATACCATCATAACGGCACATAGAGGAAAGAGATAAGATAGAGAAAGATGTTATTGTGCAGAAAAAGATAGGGGGAAAATAGTTATATTTCTTTGTTTTGAACGAAAAATGTCAGTTTTTGCTTTTGTACAGAGAAAATATATGATAAAATCAGTAAGAGCCTAGAAAGTAAGGTATTGGAGAGGTGGATTTATGGCAAATACATACAAGGTTATAGATGAAAAGGCATGGGAAAGGGCTATGCACTGTATGGTTTTTAGAAATAGTGTTGAGCCTGCATTTTGTGTGACTTTTGAAGTGGATATCACGAATTTCCTGCAGCAGATTAGGAAACAAAATTTTTCTTTTACACTGGCGTTTGTCTATGCGGTATGTAAATGTGCAAATGAGATTGAGGCATTCCGGTATCGTTTTTTAGATGGTAATATTGTTTTGTTTGATAAAATTGATACCGCTTTTACATATCTGAATAAAGGTACAGAATTATTTAAGGTGGTTAATGTTCCTATGCAGGACACAATGAAAGAATATGTAAATTTGGCAGCACAGACAGCAGAAGAACAAAAAGAATATTTTACCGGACCACTTGGCAATGATGTGTTTCAATGTTCTCCTATGCCTTGGGTAACATATACCCATATTTGCCATACCAATTCGGGTAAGAAGGATAATGCAACACCTTTGTTTGACTGGGGGAAATATTACGAAAAGGATGGACGGATTATGATGCCAGTGTCGGTTCAGGTACATCATTCATTTGTAGATGGTATACATATTGGACAATTTGTAGATAAATTGCAGAAATATTTGGATGAATTGTAGAGGGGAATGCGTTACTGTTAATATATAACAATTTCTAGCATCAGTGATGTGAGACTAGGAGAATAATTACTTTTTTTGAATTAAATTTTTTAAAGTTTTATTTTATTAATTACTGTACAGTCAAACATGAAGTAATAGTTTGTTGTACAAAATATAGATAGAAATTTTGTAAGAAATGATTTACAATAATAAAAGTAAGGAGATTTGAATAAAATGAGTATAATAAGTGAACTGGTTGGTATTTTAGGTACTGCGTTTGGTGCATGGGGAGTGGCATTAACGATAAGTAGCAATAGAAAAAATAGAAAATTGAAAACGGTTACTTGGGCCGATATGCAATCTGCAACAAAATTTTTTTGGAGAAAGTTACAATATCAAAAATTTAAACCTGATTTTATCATTACACCAGGACAAAAAGGAGGCATAATAGCGCAATTGATTAGAGATTTTTATGAAGATGATATACCGATTTTTTCGGGTTTTTTGAATGTAAAAGGGCAAGAAGTTGTTGAAGATGAAAATTATTTGACGCTATCAACAACTAAGTGGGATGTACATATGCCGATTTCGCTTAAGACATTTGAGCAAAAGGAAAAAATCAAGTTACTTATCGTTGATGATTTTGTTATGTCTGGCGATTTTATGCATTTGTTAAAAGAGACTCTTTTAGGACTTGGATATTTGGAACAAAACATATATTCATGTGCAATAGCAGTAACAAAAGTAGCTATGGATGCGAATAAAGGTCCAAGTTATCATTGGAAAGTTGTAGACGATAAAGATTTTTATTTCCCATGGGGAAAGGCTGAGTAGGAGATGTTATTTTGAATATAAAAAATATTTTAACTTATAATGATTTAATTAAGTCTGTTTATAATCTATTGCTTGATATTAATAGAAGGGTTTCTCATAGTCATAATATTATTGTGGAAGAGAAAGGGAGAGCAGACTTTGTCACAAATATTGACTTTGGAGTTGAACGTATATTAGTGAAAGGATTAAAAGAGATTGATGATATTCCATGTCTCACAGAAGAATCTAATCAGTATATTTTGAGTCATAATTATTGGGTAATTGATCCGATTGATGGTACAACAAATTTGCTTCATGGATATCCAAGTTATTGTGTTTCGATTGCAAAAGTGGAAAAAGATGTAATAGAATATGGGTTTGTTTATAATCTTGTAAACAAAGAATTATTTATTGCCATAAAAGGTAAGGGTGCATATTTACTGAATACGCGCAATGCGAGGCAAAAAAAAATATATGTATCTGATGTTTGTTGCCTTTCAGATAGTTTGATCGGGTTTGGGTTTCCATATGATAAAACAAAGATTGATACAATTTTTGAGATATCAAGTAAAATATTAAAAAGCTGTCATGATTTGAAGCGTAGTGGACCTGCTTCATTAGATATTTGTTATGTTGCTAGCGGTCGAATTGATGCATATTATGAGTTTGATTTAAAAGAATGGGATTATAAGGCAGGAAAAATCATTCTTGAAGAAGCGGGAGGGAAGATTACAGATTGGAATGGAAAGGAAATTCAACAGGATACTAACAATGTTGTTGTTTCAAATAATAAAGTACATGAGGAGCTATTAAAATATTTAGAAACTACTATTTAAAAATGCTACTCACTTGTATATAGAAAGAATTTTAGGCGTATTTCCTACCATTTTATACCATTTATTTCGCATATTTTCCATATTATTTTGAGTTTCACAGCAAACAGGTATCATATGGGTATCATTTAACTTTACAATCCAAATGTACGATACAACCATGCTTTACTATCAACTAACATATGCAAAATTCTAACTATGTAAATGGTATCCCCCTCTATCACATAATAAATCTTGTAATTACGATAATAATCTTTTCGGACACCCAATCCAGCAAGCAACTCATCTTCATCCAATTCATTTCTCTCTGGAAAATTTACCAGAGAATTTATCTTTGCACGAATTCCATTTACTGTATTTTCAGCAGCAGACGGATTTTTCAATTCATAGGCAATGTAATCGCCAGCATTTTCTAAATCTGCCTCTGCCAACTCCGTAATCCTAATCCAATATTGCCTCATCTCTGTATTTCTTCTCCAATCTGTCACATACAGTATTAAAGTCCTTTGTCTTTCCTTCTTTTATCTGTTCTAATCCAGCCATTACAAGATCTTGGACTTCCTTTTTCTGTTCGTCCAAAGCTCTCTGATAATCTTCTTTTAATGCCACAGCCATAAAATCAGTCCTTTCCGTTTTTATTTTCGGTATTTTACCAACATACTACTTACATGATACCTCGTCCTAATGACGTTTGCAACAATTTCTTCAATTCTGT
>Ga0224742_10302_pt1 | contig 12767 bp, 9 predicted proteins | sample LIM_E_Water_Neg_FD_161631 | JGI IMG/M metagenome (GOLD analysis project Ga0224742, IMG submission 161631) | Enriched cells from gastrointestinal tract of the lab mouse from Pacific Northwest National Laboratory (PNNL), Richland, Washington... | ecosystem: Host-associated > Mammals > Digestive...
GGTCAGCCATCCCAAGGCAAGTCCCGGCATCTCCAATGGACCGGGAATGTAAATGGACAGCAGAATGCGCAGTCCGTTGACAAGAATCGTGAAAAGGTAAGCAGATACAACGCTGAAAGCAGTCCAGCGTATGCCCGCTGCCATATGTCCCGTCCCGTCTGCACCGCCTGCGCGGTGTACGAAAGAGAAAATCAGGGTAGCAGCGGCAATCAGCATAAACTGAATGCCGCTGCATGAGGAGGCTATGATGAAACGGATATCGTGATTTACGAATCCGGTATGAGCCATATATTCAAAAGGGATACCGCTTAGGATACTGACCCACCGGGAGGTAGGGGCCAGTATCCATTTTAATTCATCGGCATCTGCCTGGCTGTAAAAAAGTTTAACTCCTAACACAAAGACAGCGCCTGCAAGGTAAAATATCCAGTTTTCTTTTAACAAAGTTCTGATTCTTTGAAGGGGCATACAGGTATCCTTTCCCTTTTGTTATAATAAGCCGGCCTGGGAAGCGCGATGGCGTTTGTTACAATAAACCGGCTTGGGAGGCATGACGGCGTTTATTTTTCAAATGGCTGAATAGGTTTAAAATCAAAATCAGCGCTACAGCCCCCGGAAGCAGGAAATCTCCCGGTTCGGAACCGATCCGGTAACCCACTGCCAAATCAGAGACCTTTAGAGGCAGCGGCAGTGGCTGGTCCACGTCGGCGCTTTTTCCCAAAGGATTTTGAATGGTGTCTACCACCGCAATAAAGGAGGTGTAGGGGGTCATCATACTGTAAGTCAAGCCAATCTGTGTAATTTCATCTTTTATATCGGGGTTGTGTTCGTTCAGGCCGTAGTTCGTAAGCTGTTCCACTTTTTTGCGAGCCCACAGGTAGCGGATGGCCTCGCTGTCCTCGAGAGGGGCAATCTGGGAAACAGGAATTTTCTGCTGGTAGCCCTGTTTTCCGTTCTTACCTGTTATCTCTATGGTTCCTGTCAGTTCCCCGCGCCATTTTCCGTAGATAACCATGGGTCTTTGGGCAAAGAGGGTAGGGAGGTTGGCCGGCGCCACATCGTAAACGTCAAACCCTTCATAAGACACCTGGATATCGGTGAGCACGGGGGACTCGATGTAGGTACGGAACCGTTCTGCAGTGGCATCGGCTTCATCGGCGTCAGTGACTACAAAGGACTCTCCTTGGCCGGTTTTGGCAATCCCTTCAATCAGGTAGTGGTTTACGGAAGAACCTATGCCGAAGGGGAAAAAGCTGGTTGTAGCCATATTTTCATTAACCATTTCAAAGATTTCCTTTTCGCCGGAAATATAGCCGTCGGTGATGATGACGATGCTGCGGGCTGTATCCGCATTCGTGGGAAGGGATAGTGCGCCTTTAAGAGCCAAGGCCAGCTCTGTTCCCCCGCCTCCTTGCTGCTCGTCAATCAGCCTTGTTGCGGCGTTTATATTTTCCGAAGTGGCGGCCAGAGATTCAGGGGACATCAGCAGGGTCTCGTCTGAAAATAGTATCAGGTTAAACCGGTCTGTCTCCCGCAAATTGGAGACAAGGTTCTTGATCAGTTTTTTGGCGGTCTCTATAGGATAGCCGCTCATGGAGCCGGATATATCCAGTGCAAAAATGTATTCCCGCGGCGGGATATCTTCGATTTCGCAGCGTTCCGGGGGCTGTACCATGAGCATAAAATAATTTTCGTCGTTTCCCCTGCTGACCATCAGCCCGCAGTTCACATCCTGCCCATTTAGTTTATATTCCAGAATAAAATCCCGGTTTCCGGCAAAGTCCTTTGCATTGGCAAGTGTTATATGGGCCGTGGAATCGTTGTCTTTGTCCACTTTGATCTGATGGGACTTGCAGGAAAGGTCCGCAATGGGAACTCCTGTGGACAAATTGACAGTGATGTCATATTTTCCGGCAGGGGTGCCGCCGCCCGGCAGATAAGGGCTTGCGATCCATTCATCATAAGAGGCGGTTTCTTTTCCGCCTTCGGCTGTGTCCTCTACAATAGACGTGCTGGGGTAGCGTGGGCCAACGACAGTGGGAAAGACAAACTGGTAGGTGCCGTCTACCGGTTCAATCAGCTCTGTATAGTGTAGTTCAATGCGGACGCTGGCCCCGGGCATGATATTTGCCACATCCATATGAAAGACATTGGGGCGGTCCTGCTCTAAGAGAGAGGCGCTTTTGCCCTCGCTTTTGGCTTCCTCAAATTCTTCTTTTGCCTCCTCCTTTTCTTTGATTTTGGCGGTGACGATGTTATCGCCTATAATCATTTTCATGCCGTGGATGGTAACATTCGTGGAAGCGGGAAAAACATAACTTGCATTGATGGGAACCTCTCCCTCATTGGCATAGGTCTGGACAACATAGGTTTCTGCAATGATGCCGTCGATATTGGTAGTTACCTTCGTTTCTTTTAAAGGGAAACGTTCTAAAACAGCATTTTCACTTTGAATGACAAAGTAGGGGGCAAGGGGGCTGTCCTGTGAGGAATGATCTTCGGTCTGTGCATGGACACAGGAAGGATAGGTGAGGAAAGCCAGCAATGCCAATATGGCGCAGAGCCAGGATTTTCTTTTTGTTCTCATAATGTACACCTCGTTTGTTTTTTGCGGGCAGCGGCCGGGTGTGCCTGAATGTTAAGCACTGTCTGTGCACAGACGGTGCCGCCGGAAAAACCGTCGGAAACATCTGGCGGGGCCGCAGGGCTGGAAAAAGATTAAAAACTTTCTATACTTAGAGTACATGAGCAAGGCATCAAACTGGCATCAAAGTTGTATCATTTTTGCATCATTTGTAAAAAAATGTTGACATAAATGCAAGACAGTAGTAGTCTGTTGTTACAGCGAGACTACTATAGTCTTATAATGTGCCGGATGTCCGGGGAGGCGCAATTCGGGCAGAGATGGCAGGCAGGTGTTTTTGAACTTAAAATTATTGGTTAAAAAGGAGTAATAAATTTGTGGGAGAGTGTGTGAAATTATTTGATTCGGAACTTAAGGTAATGGATGTGCTCTGGCGGGAGGGGGATGTAACAGCCAAGTATATAGCGGATATTCTTACCGGAGAGCTTGGGTGGAACAAGAATACCACTTATACGCTGATCAAGCGCTGTATGAAAAAGGGCGCTATTGCCCGCTCTGAGCCTAATTTTATGTGCCATGCACTTATTTTAAAGGAAGAAGTGCAGGAAGCGGAAACCAATGAGTTGATTGACAAGGTCTTTGACGGTTCCGCCGATAAGCTTTTTGCCTCCCTGCTGGGCCGGAAAAAGCTTTCTGCCAGTCAGATTGAAAAGTTAAAGCAGATTGTAGGGGAACTGGAATAAGCAATCTGACCCCGGTTCAGAAAAGCAGCGCAGGCCCCAGCCCTGCATTTTACAGCGGGGGAGTTGATTTGTGGGTAAAGCTTTTGGCCCAGATTAAAATCACAATTACAGTTGCTGTCACAAATTCTGCAAAAATTACAGGTTTGCCCCATAATTCCTGTTCCAATGCAAAAAATAAATAGTGTTCGACAAAAGATACTGCCAGAAATGTCAGATACACGGCAACGGAATACATGACATTCTTAAAAATGCCGGACCGCTTCTGTTCTCTGGCCAATAACTGCTTTTGCTGTTGTTCGAGGATGCTTGTTTTGACGGATAATTCATCGATTTCCGAGGGCTTTAGCAGGGAATCCACGGTGATGGCAAATACGCGGCTTAATTCAATAAGTTTTTCTGCTTCGGGTATGACCTGCCCGTTTTCCCATTTTGAGACAGACTGCCGGGAGACATTTAACAGCCCGGCAAGCTGCTCCTGTGTCGGTTCTTTGCTTTTGCGAAGTGCTGTGAGTTTTTCTGCAAATTCCATTTCTGTGCCTCCTATTCTGGTGCTGCCTCCGCCTTTTCTTTGTGCATTTGTGCAGGCGTCGGCTGTTGATTGGTTTATGTACAAATCTTATCAGATTGTTTGTTAGCATTCCAGCAGGCAGGGGATACATTTAAGCGGCAAATGGTGGAATTTGGGCGGCTCTTTGTATAGTCTGGTTGCCTTGTGCTTTTTGTGTTTATGCGCCGATTCAAGCCGCCTGTAAGGAGAGCCGGTCACTAAAAGGACTTACGAAAATAAGATAGAAATAGGAGTGCGCTTGTGGTATTCTGTTAGTGGAAAAATTGAAAGTTGCAAAGGAGACAAAACGATATGGCAAAACAGTTAAAGAAAAGACCAATTGAAAAAGAACTGAAATTTTTAGCTGACTTTGAACTATACGGCATGCTGATGTTTGCAGGAATATATTTCGCAGCTAAGTATATAGTCGATATGGACTTGGGAAAGAACGCGTTCAAATTAAATTGGATTTCGTTTTACCCATTGTTGATATTTTCTGTCATAGTAATAGAGGGCAGCTTCTATTGGCGTAATAAGTTGAGAATGGTAAGAAGAAAAACAGCGTTAAGTAATTTTGAAATTGGCAGGATTTACAGTAAACTAAGGTGGATAAATGTAATTTTATTAACAGCCTATCTGCCAATAATAATTATTGCTGTTCTTGAAAAAGAAGATTTATCTGGAATAATTGCTGGGATTTTACTGTATTTTATGGCGGTAATAGAACAAATCAATTATTTTCATATCAGGCTTTCTTATGAGACGGTAAATGGCAGTCTTTTAATTATTGAGCCTTTAAAAAAACTTTTTACTGGAACTGGAAAACGTTCACAATTGCGGAAGGATATTGATACTTATTTAAAAGGTTAACCTCCAGTTTGCTTAAAACATCATAACCACAATCACAATAGAATAAGCCGCACAGTGTCAGAGCGTATAGAAACCAGTCTATGCGTTCTGTTTTTATAAGTAAGCTACAGGATGTTATCTGATGTAATCAGGTACAAATCTGCATAAATACTGGGATTGAAAAAATTACTGAAAATATTAGCACTCACCTCTTTACAGTGCTAACAATTAGTGTTATACTCTCACTATAACAAGTGAAAAACACAAATAAGTAATTGTTAAGCCGGACATACTGTAATTGAAGGAATCGTGGCATTTCAGGCAGGATTAATTACAGGGAAGGCAGGAAGGAGTGCTTATGAACATATCAAAGTTTACACAAAAGTCTATGCAGGCTGTGGAAGGCTGTGAGAAGCTGGCCTATGAATATGGAAATCAGGAGATTGAGCAGGAGCATCTGCTTTACAGTCTTCTTACGGTGGACGACAGTCTGATTTTAAAATTGATTGAAAAGATGGAGATCAATACCCAGTACTTTGTGAACAGGGTGGAGGAAGCTTTAAGGAAGCGGGTGAAGGTTCAGGGCGGCCAGGTTTATGTAGGGCAGGATCTGAACAAGGTACTGGTATCGGCGGAGGATGAGGCGAAAGCGCTTTCAGACGAGTATGTGTCTGTGGAGCATTTATTCCTTTCCATGATCAGGCATCCCAACAAGGCCGTTAAAGAGCTGTTCAAAGAATTTGGAATTACCAGAGAACGGTTTTTGCAGGTGCTTTCCACCGTCAGGGGGAACCAGCGGGTGACGTCGGACAATCCCGAGGCCACCTATGATACGCTCACCAAATACGGGCAGGAACTGGTGGAGAAAGCAAGAGAACAGAAGCTGGACCCTGTCATTGGCAGGGACGGGGAAATCAGGAACATTATCCGCATCCTTTCCCGGAAGACCAAGAATAATCCGGTGCTGATCGGTGAGCCGGGGGTAGGAAAGACGGCTGTTGTAGAGGGACTGGCACAGCGTATTGTCCGGGGAGATGTTCCCCAGGGACTTAAGGATAAAAAGATTTTTGCGCTGGATATGGGGGCGCTGGTGGCCGGAGCCAAGTATAGAGGGGAGTTTGAGGAAAGGCTGAAAGCTGTCCTTGAGGACGTAAAGAGCAGTGACGGCCAGATCATCCTTTTTATAGACGAGCTGCACACCATTGTGGGGGCAGGCAAGACGGACGGCGCCCTTGATGCCGGAAATATGTTAAAACCCATGCTGGCGAGAGGGGAACTGCACTGCATTGGAGCAACCACCCTGGATGAGTACAGGCAGTACATTGAAAAAGACGCGGCTCTGGAGCGGCGGTTCCAGCCTGTTATGGTGGAGGAGCCTGCGGTGGAGGATACCATCTCCATTTTAAGAGGGCTGAAAGAGCGCTATGAGGTCTATCACGGAGTGAAAATTATGGATAATGCGCTGGTAAGCGCAGCAGTGCTGTCCAACCGCTATATTTCCGACCGTTTTCTGCCGGATAAGGCAATTGATCTGGTAGATGAAGCCTGCGCCCTGATCAAAACGGAACTGGACTCCATGCCCACGGAGCTGGACGAATTGCAGCGCAAGGCCATGCAGATGGAAATAGAAGAAACTGCCCTGAAAAAAGAAAATGACCGATTGAGTCAAGAACGTCTGGCAAATTTGCAGAAAGAACTGGCGGAGTTAAAGGAGGAACTGAACAACCGGAAAGCCCAGTGGGAAAATGAGAAGGCTTCTGTTGAAAAGCTTTCCAGGCTGCGGGAGGAAATTGACGCAGTGAGCACCCAGGTGGAGATTGCCCAGCGGGAAGGGGATTACGAGAAAGCGGCGGAATTAAGCTACAGCAGACTTCCTGCTCTTAAGAAACAGCTTGAGATCGAGGAGGAGCAGGTAAAAAGCAAGGATTTGTCTTTAGTCCATGAGAGTGTTTCCGACGAGGAGATTGCCAAAATCATATCCAGATGGACAGGGATTCCGGTGGCAAGACTGACAGAAAGCGAAAGGAACAAGACCCTGCATCTTGATGAGGAACTGCACAGAAGGGTGGTGGGACAGGATGAGGGCGTCACGAAGGTGACGGAGGCCATTATCCGTTCCAAAGCGGGGATCAAGGACCCTGCCAAGCCTATCGGGTCGTTCCTGTTCCTCGGCCCTACCGGCGTGGGAAAAACAGAACTTGCAAAGTCCCTTGCGGCAGCCCTTTTTGACGATGAAAACAATATGGTGCGCATTGATATGAGTGAGTATATGGAGAAATATTCTGTATCCAGACTGATTGGAGCGCCTCCCGGATATGTAGGCTACGAGGAAGGGGGACAGTTAACCGAAGCGGTCAGGAGGAAACCTTACTCGGTGGTACTGTTTGACGAGATAGAAAAGGCCCATCCTGACGTGTTCAATGTGCTTTTGCAGGTGCTGGACGACGGGCGGATCACCGATTCCCAGGGACGTACAGTAGATTTCAAGAACACCATATTGATTATGACGTCCAATATCGGGGCATCTTACCTTCTGGAAGGGATTGACCAGAATGGTCATATTTCAGAGGAGGCGGAAAAAATGGTCATGAATGACCTGCGGGCTCATTTCCGGCCGGAATTCTTAAACCGTCTGGATGAAACGATTCTGTTCAAGCCTTTGAGCAAGGACAATATTACGGGAATTATCCAGCTTATCATAAAGGATTTGAACCGGAGGCTCTCCGACCGGGAACTGACCGTAGAGCTAACGCCTTCTGCGGAGAAATTTATCGTGGAACAGGCTTACGACCCAATCTATGGTGCAAGACCCTTAAAACGCTACATCCAGAAATATGTGGAAACGCTTTCCGCAAGGCTGATACTGGAAGACAAAGTGAATCAGGGAGATACCATACTGGTGGATGTGGCGGAGGAAGCCCTTACAGCGGATGTGAAGTCCTGAAAATTTACGGCAGGGAAAGCAGGGCAAAGACAAAATTTCCTGTTCAAAAGTTCCTATAAAAAGCCGGAGTCCGTTATCATGCGGACTCCGGCGGGATATGGCAGTTTATTCCTTGGACATTTCCACCACAACCGTGTCAGTATTGCCCTGTTTCGCCTGCTCAATGGCGGCGGCTGTGAGCTGGATAAAGTTATTTCCGGAGGAAGTGGCCCCTGTCAGGGTATCCACGCCGGAGGAGGACTGATTTTCAATCAGTTCAGCGGCGTAATACCGGGTGTATTCATTGGGATAGGTGCCTGAGACAGGCGCCATATTCTGCATGTAGGCATTGTCCCATGCTTTGATGTAACCGCTGGGATCTTTTGCATTGAACTCTGTGTAAACAATCTTGTTATTTTTTACCATGATGCATACATACTCTTTCCATCCATGGGAATAGCCTGACATTTCTGCGGTATAAAAGCCGTCTTTTATCTCACCCTGGGAACCGCATCCGCCAAGGAGCAGGACAGCGGTCAATAAAACAAAGCATATTTTTCTTTTCATAATAAACATTCAACCTCTATTCTATTTATTATATTCCATAAGCCGGCCATGAAAGGTGGGCAGGATTAAGCCGGCCAGTGGCATGTCAGCGTTTGATTTTAACCTGTGAAACATAATTCCGCAAATCCTCTGCCTGTGCAAGGGAAGCGGCGGACATTTCATCATTTCTGCCGGCAATATCCTGCAGCGTTGCAAGGCGGCCGTTGGCGCTGGCCACTGCGTCAGTCTGTTCTTTTACAGTGTCAGCAAGGCGGCTGGAAATATCCCGGTATTGCAGGGTAAGCCCGGCAATCTCCTGAAAAGTCTTAGCAGTCTGCCCGGCTGTCTCAAGCCCGGCGTCAATGGTCTGTGAAGCATGGGAAATCAAATCTCCGGTTTTGTGAAGGGCTTCGGCAGTCTGATTGGAAAGCTGGCCGATTTCTTCGGCTACCACGGCAAATCCGCGTCCCGCCTCGCCTGCCCTTGCTGCTTCCACAGAAGCGTTCAGGGAAAGAAGGTTAGTCTGGCGTGAAATATTGTCGATCATCAGGCTGATACTTGATATTTCCTTAACGGATTCATGAATCTGTGACATGGAATCCAGCATGTTCTGCATGTACTCACCGCCCAGTGTTGTTTTCTGGCTTGCCATTTCGGCACAGTCTTCGATTTGAAGCACATTCTTTTTATTCTTTTCAATGGAAGAAGTGATGGCGGCCATGTTGTCTTCCATGGCATGGAGGACCTGCATCTGTTCCCGGGAACCGTCCAGTAACTCTTTGGCACAGTCGGAAACCTTCACGGAGGAAAGCCCCATTTTCATCATAGTTTTGTTGAGAGCGTCCGTTATATTGCACAGGGAAGTGCGAATGGATGCAAAGTCGCCGTGGAAATCATCAGGCACGTCAATGGCATAATTGCCGGAAGCAAGGGTGCTTAAGGTGGTTTCAATATCCTGTATATAGTGTTTCAGGCTTCCAATAGTTTTGGCAAGGGCGTCTGTCAAAACGGCAGTTTCGTCATTGGTTTTAAATAAAACAACTTCCTCAGACAGGTTGCCGTCCGATAATGCCTGAAGGCGGCTGGTGGCAGAGGCAAGGGGCCTGGTAATACGCTGGGAAACGGGCACAATGACTGCCGCGGCAGCCAGCAGGGCAAGGAGAGCCAGCAGGCCGGACAAGCCGGCTGATATGTAGTTTGTGTTCATAAACTCAATGCGCGGTACATACAGGAACAAAGCCCAGTTCGTTCCGGGAATGGGGGAATATCCTGTATAATAGATCCTTCTGCCAAGCTCAGATCCAAGCTGCATCTGCATTGCGCCAGTCTGGAAGGAGGTAACTTTCTGAAAGTTTTCTGTGTTTTCGGCAGAAGGATATAGATCATAAATATTTTTCCGGTCAATTATGTTCTGAAGATTTCTGTCACCGATAATATCCCCGTCCGCATTGATGATGCAGGCACTTCCTGTATCGCCGAGAACCAGCGGGCTCAAGACGTCGTTCAGCAGGTCATATTTATAACTGCCAATGAGGTATCCGGCAACTTCCTCTCCGTTTTTTAAAGGGGCGCCCACACATAACTGAAGGATGCCGTTGTCGTAATAGGGTTCGCCGATGGTAAGATTCTGGGTCTGTTCCATTAAAGGAAAATACTTGGTGTCGGAAACAGAATCCGGTGCGGAAGCGTCGCCGTAAAGCTTATGGCCTGAGATATCATATGCAGAGAGCCATACAAATTCTATCTGCAATTTGATAGTGTCAATACGTTCCTGCTTTTTGCCTGGGGAGACGGATTCATCAATAAATACAGGTTCCGTGGAAAAATTGTACATCCGCTCAGTCAGAAGATGCAGATTAGAACTGATATTTTGTGCGGAGATCCGTGCGGTGATCTGCATATTGTCCAGGACAGTGGCATCTGTAGAGCGCACACTTCCGCCATACATGATCTTGGTGATCAGTAAGGTGATGATAATAGATGCAGACATGACATAAAAAGTGATTTTGTGTTTTAAATTCCGGTATTTCTTCATGACAAAACTCCTTTATGCGTTAAGTATTTATGTATGATATTTAATCTTATCATAAATATTAGAATGTTCAATCTAATATTTGAAGGGAAAAAGATAGTAAATTATTTTTACTAAGTAGTTGACGTTGGTAAAAATAGTAGATATAATAAGAATATATAAGATTAGAGCAAAATTTATCCCGGAAAATTGAGGGATAAGAAGATATTGGTAAAAAAGTTATACTAATAGAGAGGAGAAAGTGGGATGATCGGCATGAACCAGCAGAGTATGAACGGCATCAACAAACATATTCTTTTGAAAAATATTATCATCAATGAACCCATATCCCGTATTGAATTAAGTCACTTGACAGGACTTAGTAAGATGACAGTGACGGGGCTGGTCAAAGAATATTTGGATGCGGGGATCGTACGGGAGTGCGGTGTGGCAGAGTCTACAGGGGGGCGCAGGCGCACCTACCTGCAGGCAGTTCCAGACTCCCTTCTTACACTGGGGATCTATGTGGGCCGGGATGATCTGAAAGCGGGAATTATCAATTTAAAGGGACAGATCATCCAGTCAGAGAGCATGGAACTTTCGGTAATGGAAAATAATGATGTTTTCTTAAAAGGGCTGTTCCTGCTGTGTGACAGGATGATGCAGACCCGGTATAAAGAGAAAATATGGGGGATAGGCGTTTCATGTGCCGGGCCGCTGCTGGCAAAGGACGGCGTGATATTAAACCCGCCGGATTTTAACAATATCAGAAACCTTCCCATTGTAAGCTGCCTGGAAGAAAGGTATCATCTGCCTGCCTGTCTGCAGAACGATATCTGCACGGCGGCTCTTGGGGAAGTGTACTTTGGCAACAGGAATCAGTATGATGATTTTATTTATGTAGGCATTTCCGCGGGAATTGGCGGCGGCGTCATCATGAACGGGAAGCTTTACACCGGATTTAGCGGCCTTGCAGGCATTATGGGACATACCATAGTGGAAAAGGACGGCATTCTGTGCGGATGCGGCCAGCGGGGGTGTCTTGAAATGTACAGCAGTACCAGAGCCGTTGTGAAATGGGCCAGAGAAAACGGTGCAGGGGAAAATTTGACATGGATGGAACTGCTGGTGAGGGCATCAGAGGGAGATGAGGTCTGCAGGGCGGCTTTGGAGAGAATGACGGAATATCTGGAAGTCGCTTTTGCCAATATGGCCAACGCCTATGACACACAGTGTTTTATTGTGGGCGGTGATTTACATATTTATCAGAAAGAAATCGTGAAAAGACTGAAGGAAAAGCTGGGAGGCAGGAGCTTTTCATGGGGGCAGGAGAGGAATATCCATGTGGAATCCTCCTCTTTTATAGGAAGCGCGTCCTTTATCGGGACGGCTGCCCTGGTGCTGGAACATAATGCAGGAATATAATTTGGGAATACAATTTCCCGGAAGGGAAGGTTTGAGTGAAAATAGGCATCGACTTGGGAGGAACAACTATCAGTATGGGCCTTGTAAATGACCGGCATGAGGTTGTGGAAAAGGCGGAAGGGCTGACCTGCTGTGGAGAAGGTCCTGCGGCGGTCATTGGCAGGATGGGCAGGATGGCAAGGGAACTTTTGCACAAAGCAGGAAATCCCCCCATATCCTGCGCCGGTCTTGGATGTCCCGGGGTTTTGGACCGGGAGGCAGGGGCGGTGATTTATTCCAATAATATTAGATGGCAGCAGGTTTATGTGTGCCGGGAGCTTAAGGAACAGCTAAAGGTTCCGGTCTATGTGGAAAATGACGCAAACTGTGCAGCCATGGGAGAGTACCTTGCAGGAGCAGGGCGGGGGAGCCGTCAGATGATTATGGTGACTTTCGGAACGGGCATAGGCGGCGGAATTATTTTTGACGGCAGACTGTATCTGGGAAGCCATGGGAACGCCAACATTATTGGCCACACTCTGATAGAAAAAGGCGGAAGGGAATGTACCTGTAAAAGAAAAGGCTGCTGGGAATGTTATGCCTCTACCAGGGCCCTTCTTTTAAGCGCAGAAAAAGCCGGCGTTTTTAACGGTATGGACGGCCCGGAGCTAAACGGGCGGCTGTTTTTTGAAGTGCTGAAAGCAGGACAGGAGGCGGCCCTGCGGGTCTTTGATGAATATACAGACTATGTGGCAGAAGGAATTGCCGACCTGATCAATATTTTTGACCCGGAAAGAATCGTCATAGGGGGCGGTGTCAGCGCCCAGGGAGAACGGTTCCTTGGCCCTGTCCGGGAAAAAGTGAAGCAGAAGGTCTATTTTAAGGAAATGGAAACAGCACAGATTGTGTGCTCCCTTCTTGCCAATGACGCGGCAATTATCGGTGCGGCAAATCTGTCGGCACAAAAATACGGGCAAAATGACCTTTCGTTCTAATTTCGTTCTAAAAAATTATATATGCATGAAAAGCGGCAGAGAAAAGAGGATAAAAATGAATAAATCAAATTATGAGAAATGTCCCTGCACATTGGTGAAAGGGTTTGAAGGGGAAGCTTTCGAGGGGTATACGGACATTTTAAAGGAACTGAAGAAAAAATGCCG
>Ga0224742_10305_pt1 | contig 12691 bp, 9 predicted proteins | sample LIM_E_Water_Neg_FD_161631 | JGI IMG/M metagenome (GOLD analysis project Ga0224742, IMG submission 161631) | Enriched cells from gastrointestinal tract of the lab mouse from Pacific Northwest National Laboratory (PNNL), Richland, Washington... | ecosystem: Host-associated > Mammals > Digestive...
GATGCCCCAGCGCGATATCGGCATAACGGCTGGTAGAGGGACATTCCGCCAGACACACCTGCCCCACCACCGTATGCAGACGCGTCATTTCATATTCATCCTCAAACCACTGCCTGCCCGACTGTGCGTACAGATTAATAAAGTTGATTTTGCCCACATCATGGAAAAGCCCGCCTTGCATCGCATAATCTACTGTTTTTTGCAGCTTTTCCTGCACACCCTCTATGCTTTTGATCTCTTCCATATCATCAAAAAACTCCGGTTCCTCCGTCATAATAATCCGGCAGAATACCGCGGCCGCTTTTGCCACAATATAAGACTGTACATAAGTATCTGGTGCGAACCGCATCAAAAGCTTCAGCAAAAACTCTCCGTAAGGGATACTGTTTGCCGTTTCTACAAAATTGTTTGCCAATTGCCTGAGATATAAAAAAAGCGTTTCGTTTTCCGGCGCATCCGGAAAAACTTCTACATAATCAAGAATTCTCCGGTAAAGGCTCTCTATATATTCCTGACGGGCAGGTATCCGGTTCGGATATTGCCGGAGATACAGGCAGTAAAAGGCCGGAAGAGAAATCAATCCATACATGTTTTCCGGAGAAAAATCATCAATTTCCGCCGTATCCATCAGCCGCTCCATTTTTGTCAGCAATCCATCCAGCGTATCCAGGCCGCAATAGTAAGAAATCGAATAATAAGAAAACGCAGACTGAATCGGTGGCCGCTCTTTGCGTTCCGCCGCCTGTTGAAGCCGCGTCTGATACACGACATAGACGGAATCCATGATCGCTTCAATATCTTCCGCCGTCATGACGTCGTCTTTATGATAAGAAATACTATCCGCCATCTGCCGGTGCGTCATAAAAATATATTTTTCCCAGGGAATTCCCAGCTCTTTTTCCTGATAATATTTGTCCTGTAAAATTTTTAACGTCTGTTTGACCCGGCTGATTTTCTCGCCGGACGACGCGAACTGCCCCAGCGACATATTGGCGCGGGCGCGCAGAATATAATCCCGTGTTTCCGTATCCTGGATTTCGTCATAATATTTCAGATAGGCTCCGGCCTCCGTAAAACAAAGCCGCATGGCCGACATATAAGGTTCCACCACGGACTGTTCCAGGCCAAACAGTTTGCTGCACTGATTATGGCGCCCCAGTCCCAGCCAGTACAGTTCGCGGATCATTCCGTTCTGGTCTTTTGCCAGCCTGGCCCGATTCAGCAATGCCTGATGGATCCGGCAGAACAGGCCGATATCCAGTTCCTCCCCGACCTGAAACAATCTTCCCGCAAATTCCTGCAACTCCTCTAATTTTTCCCCGTCCGCTTCCGGCAGATGATCCAGCAGGGGGAAAAGTTTCTGCCGCAGCAATTCCATGTTTCGCCCTACTTTCTGCTCGATCTTCACGCGGCTTTCCGAGAGTTCCGCCTGATAACTGTCAAAAGACCGTCCTTTTGTCTTCTTCCGCGCCGCCAGCGCAGCGATATCTTTTAAATTTACAATATATTCTTCCTGATATGGCTGCATGCTTTTCTCCATATTCTTCAAATCTGTCTTCCGTTTTACCGGATGTCCGTCACTTATTTCAACTGCTGATACAAAATTTCCTGCAACCGTCCCGGCTCCACCGGTTTGGAAATATGTTCGTTCATTCCGACGTCTTTCGCACGTCTGACGTCTTCCACAAAAGCGTCGGCTGTCATAGCAACGATCCAGACTGTTTCCGCATCCGGCCTGCCCATACTTCTGATTTTTTCCGTGGCCTCATATCCGTCCATGACCGGCATATGGATATCCATAAAGATCAGATCAAAATACCCCTCCGGCGAATCTCCAAATCTGTTCACCGCTTCACCGCCGTCAACGGCTACTTCAACCTGTACGCCCGTCATTGATAACAGTTCCACCGCTATTTCCTGATTCAATTCGTTATCTTCTACCAGCAGGATGCGGTAAGCGCTGTAATCTTTCCCACGGCCCTCCCCCGAATCTTCTTTTGCAGAACCGCAAACCAGATCGGACAGAGTCCCGAGAAGCCTGCTTGGAAACAACGGGCAGGGAACAAACGCATTTACCCCGGCACGGGACGCCCGGTACTCTATCTGCGCCCAGTCTTCTTCTGATACCAGAATAATCGGGAACTCCCTGCCAGCCAGTTGGCGCACATGTGTGGCAAGATTTAAGATTGGCATATCTCCCAGTTCTTCTCCCAGTAACATGGCGCACGGCATACGCCGTTCGTATTGCGCTTCGGTCAGCCAGATGACTGCCTGGGAGCCGTTTTTCCAACGTACCGGAGCCAGGCCGCTTTCTTTTAAATATCTCATGATCTGTTCCGCCCGGTCTTCTCTGTTTTCCGCCACAAGGACAGTTTCCACGTCCGGCAGGTACAAATTCTTCATTCCTTTTTTTGCCTTTTCCAGAGGAATTTTGACCGTAAAGCGGCTGCCGACCCCTTCTTCGCTTGCTACCTGAATCTGCCCATTCATACGATCCACCAGATTTTTTACGATGGACATGCCAAGCCCCGTACCCTCTATCTTGCTCGTAAACTCATTATGCACACGCTCAAACGGAACAAAAATTTTCTGCAGAAATTCCTGACTCATACCGATACCGTTATCTTCACATTCAAATTCCAGCCACACTTTATCCCAGTTTGATTCTCCCGCTTTCACCGGGCTCTGGGAAAAACGCACCTGTATCTCACCGTCATTCTGCGTATATTTCACCGCGTTTCCGATCACATTGACCAGAATCTGTCGCAAATGAAGCGGATCCCCCATCAGGCTCTCTTCTTCTATCCTGCCAATCTCTATTTTAAGGCTCTGGTTTTTCTGCGCTGCCTGCGGACGGATAATCACGGAAATATCATGGACCAGATCCGCAAGGGAAAATTCTTCTTCATTCAATGTCAAACGGTTGCTGTCGATACGCGACATATCCAGTACGTCGTTGACCAGGCTCATCAGGTGCGCGGATGCGGACTGAATCTTGTTCAGGCAGTCGTGTACCCGTGCTTTTTCGTCAATATGGGAAAGACCTATGGCCGTCATTCCCATAATGGCGTTCATAGGCGTACGGATATCATGCGACATATTCGACAGGAAACGGCTTTTTGCCTTGTTTGTTTCCTCCGCAGACCGAACGGCGCTCTCCAACGCTTTGTTTTTCCGTTTCAGCTCTTCTATCTGTTTCTCCTGCTCTTCTATTAGCCGGTTGTCATTCTCTCTACCCAATCGCAACCTCCACTTTCTTACCGCTAAAAGCTACTCCGTATTTATAAACCGTTTTGATCCCTTTCGCAGCCATGTCGGTGTCATATTTTTTCTCCGTAATCTGTTTTAACGTTGTTTCCGACAGTTTTTTCAGCCTGTCTTTGGAACAGCGCTTCTCCGCTTTCAATTCAATCAAAATACCGGGAAGCCTGGTGTTTTCAGGCATCAGTTGAATATCATACCGGCCGTCGCCGGACTCTCTGTTTGAAGTCGTGTAAGAACCTCCCAGCAAAGCGCAAAGTCCGCGCATAAATCCATGATAAAAATTTTCAACGGCAGTATCATATGCGCTAACCGACTGCGTAAGCAGCGTTTGAATTAACATTTGAAGTTTTTTCCGTCGCCGAAATAAATGGCTTCCTGAATAGAAACCACCATCGGATGCGGGATAATATGATCCAGCTTTTGCAAAATCTCTTTATCATATACAAACGATATTTCCTTGTTTGGCAAGGCCACTTCACACATAAAATCCCCGCCAAAAGAAAGTTCCGTTTTCAGCGCTTTCAAATACCCAGCCACCAGCAAAAAAATGTAGAATGTATCATAAGAATGAAACGCCTGGTTAAAGTCCATCAAATCATGCAGCCGCAGCACCTTATTTTTCCGGTTGTCTGCCAGGAATCCCCAATTTCCCCAATGACGGTCCGTATTTTCTACGAGATAATCCAGAATATTCATCATATAGTAGGAATAAGCGTCCAGTTTTAAAATATATGCCATCGCATCGATCTTTCTGTTCACCGCATATATTTCAAAAGCTTCCCGGGATACGATACTGTACTGCTGCGATGTCATGATTCTGCTCACCGAAACTGCCGCGCCGTCATACTCGCCAAATTCGTACCGAACCTGATTACAGGCAAAACACCGGCATATTCTGCTTGCAAGAATCTCACGTTCCACCGCGTCCCGGTTTCCGTCCTTATACAAAAAACTCTTCTCCATGGCGAATCCATGTTTTCGGGAAACAGCCGTTTGTAGACACGTCGCCCGCTATCAGATGGCTGTTTTGCACGGTCATCTGCCTGCCTTTCAAAGCCACGTCCACAAATACATTGCTCAAATGATTTTCATAAAGATTTAACTCCGCAAAAGTCGTCTTTTCTCCTGCATGGCGAACCCAGAAAACATCCGTAAGCGACAGGCAGTGATAAGACAGCGCGATCTGCGCCCTGTCACGGTCCGTCACAGCCTGAGTGGCTCCGATACTGTTTAAAATCTCCTTTGCAAAAGTACGGTCAAGCGTCAGTATTCTGGAAGCACACCAATAATAGAAATTGGTCAGATTATTTACCAGCGTGTCAATATCATCCTGTTCTTCCAGATACAAATGATACGGCAGAAACGTTTTATAGTATATTTTACAATGGCCATGGCTGTCTATTTTCGCCACCCTCCGCTCCAAATGCATAATTTCATAACCGTCTTTTTGCATACCCGCTCCTTTCATCCGGCAGTACAACGACCATTCGGACGGTAAATACCTGTCGGTATTGTATCATACCCGGTCGGAAGATTCTACAATAACCTTTTGACAAAACAGGGGAACCGCTGTTTTACAGCAGTCCCCCCTAACAATCATATTTTATTTAATCCGTTGTTCCTGTTTATTCTTTAGGAAAGAATACTTTCCAGCCATGCATATGCTTCCTGAACGTCATAATCGCCTGCATGCGGCTGAAGCCATGCAAATCCGAAATCCAGGTCTTCGATGGATTTGTCGTTGCTTAAAGCGTAATACAATACAGTCTGCAATGCAAAGGAAGTATCTCTGTCGCGTACTCCGTGCCGTACATACCAGTGAGCCGCTGATTCGCCGTTTTCCGTACTTGTCAAATACGGAATCGGGCTTGCCATCTGCATCTGCAATGCAAACGCCTGTCCTTCTTCCGTTTCCATAAACTCATCCCAGGTAAGGCCGGTATCATCCAAACCGCAGCCGTTCCCTTTGACGGAATCATTATCCCAGGAATAAAACTCATATGCGGAATACGGATATTCCTCGGTTCCGAATAAGGAATCTTCGTTAAATCCGGAAACGGACGCCAGACCGCCTTCTATCACTCCCGCGTTGCTAAACGCGCACGCAACTTTTAACGTCTGGTTTCTGGCAACGAAATAGAAAAATTCCTGGAGCGCCTCTTCATCGGCAATATAAGGAACGCCATCGTCGTCCATGGTCAGGAAATCTTTCCAGCCTTCGCTGCTGCTGTTATACACTCCTGTTGTATTCTGCCCGGAATAATCTGCGTTTCCGGCAAGATCGGCAAGCATCTGCTCTGTCCCGATTTCTTCAGCGGTTTTTGCAAACTCTTTATTCAGCAGGTCGATAATACCCTGCGCCAGATTGTCAGAAGTCAGCGCGGAACCGTCCTCTTTCGTCAGGCTTAACGAATTTACATACTCGGAATACCTGTCCGATAATGCGGCGGACGCCGTCATCATCCATTCTGTCGTGTAGACGTCGTTAAACGGATCCTGGAATGTTTCGCCGGTCGATTCATCCACAGAAGGCAATCCCTCGTCCACCAGCCTTTGACGGGTTTCCCGATACGTCCACTCATAAGCGGCGTCTGCTTCCCTTAAATCATTGATCGGGCAATAGGCGATCGTTGCAAAAACAGCGTCGCTGATCGTAGACGTATAAGTACCGTCGTCGTTTTTCTCAATTCCTGCCGCTCCGATCTCATAAAGAGATTCAAAATAATCTTCACTGTTCCCGCTCGAAGATATGATCGTGGACAACGCGCCGCCGCCGGAAGTTCCTGTGATTACAATTTTTTCAGGATCTCCGGCCGGTAACTTGTCCGCATTATTGCGCAGATAGCGGATCGCAGCTTTTGTATCCGTCATCGTTGCCGGCGAATGGCTGACGTATTTTCCGTCTGTTGTGGCATTATCTCCGCGGCTGCGGGCGCCATGCGATACGATCACATATCCCCGGGACAACGCCATGCCGATCATATCGTCGTCGCTGGTACTGACATAGCTTTTGCCGTCTTCCACCTGAGTCCTTGCATTGTAAGCGTCCATAATCCATCCGGCATTGTTTACGGAAAAAATAATCGGGGAATCCGCCGTGGCGTTTTCCGGAACATACACGCTTATTTTCTGATCTACTCCTTCCACATTCGGGATCATCGCAACATTCGTAGGATTGGTAACATAACAGTCTTCATACATCGTCACTTTTGTTTCCGTCCCGTCTACGGACACCGTTAATTCTGTGGCAACCGCGTCGTCAAACGACAATGTGCTGTCTACATTGACTGCTTCTCCCTGCGCCGGTCCCGATCCCGGCCCTTCTCCTGGTCCCGGCCCTTCTTCCGATCCCGGTCCTTTCGCTTCCGACACCGGCCCTTCTGTTTCCGGCGCCGCCTCCTCTTCAGTGGAAACCGACGGTTCCGCGGCGGAACCGCCTGCCGCTTCTGACTCCGGAGCGCCGCACCCTGCTACAGCCACCATGGATACGGCCAATATTCCGGCCAGAATAAGTGAAACTCTCTTTCTTTTCATCTTTTTCATCTCCTCACTTTTTATGCTTATACAAAGTTTGTAACATTTTTATTGTAACATATAACTCTGTCTGCTCTTAATGATAAAAATAAATGTTATAATCTCCATTTTGGATTGGAAAAATCAGGAAATGTTCAGTATACTGTATATTGACATAAATTTTGCATGTATTTGAAACAGGGAGTAACACATTATGAATTTTAACCAACTTAACTGCTTTATCACTGTTGCACAATACAGAAACTTCACGAAAGCTTCCAGGACACTTCATATTGTACAATCTGCAGTCAGCCACAATATTGCCGAACTCGAAAAAGAACTGGGCGTCAAATTATTTATCCGCGACCATAAATCCGTCACCCTGACTCCGGCCGGACAGGCTTTACTGAACGACGCCTTTCATATATTGTCTTCTGCAAATGAATTTGCCAACAACGCCCGCAATTTATCTACAGGAATTTCCGGAGAACTAAAAGTCGGATACGTCTTTGCCCCCATTGCGGAGCGTATGTTATCCCATCTGAAAACATTCCAGAACGAAAACCCCCGTATACATGTTGCATACAATTCTTACGACAATATCACGATCTCCAGAATGTTGGAAACGCATAAACTGGATATCGGTTTTGCCCGTTATGTGACATTACTGAATAAATCCGTTTTAAACTGGCACACTCTGTACAAAGAACCCATGTGCATCGTTGTAAACAAAGACCATCCGCTTCACCAGGAAGAATCTGTAACGATGCAGCAGTTTTCCCAGACGCCGCTCGTAATCATGGGGCGTAAATACAATCCCGGTATGTATGACATGTCGATGAGCCTGTATCAGAAAGAAGGTCTCACTCCTTTTATTGTGGATACTCCGCACGACGTTTTGACCGTTATGATGATGGTAAAACTGGGCCGGTATATTACGATTCTTCCGGAATGTTGGAAACCGATTGCAGGCGACGGCCTGTGTTTTTTAAAAATCAGGGACGCCTGCCATGAAGTAGGTATTGCATGGAACAAATATTCCGAAAACAGCTGTGTCTATAATTTTCTTAAATATATGGGAATCCCTGCCAAAAACGAATCTTAAACGGCACAACGGAACTTCTGCACAAACCTTTCATCATCTGTAAGTGTTTTTTCCGGCTGTGCCGTGGTAGAATAATTTCAACAAATAGATTTCAGGCGCCATACTCTTGATCATGATCGGAAAAACAGGAGGTAATTATGAAAGCAATTCTTGAAATTGAAAGTTTGAAAAAATACTACGGAAAACAGGGGAATCTCACCAAAGCGCTGGACGGCATAACCTTTCAGGTCATGCCGGGAGAATTTCTCGGAATTATGGGAAGCAGCGGTTCCGGCAAAACAACGCTTTTAAACTGTATCGCTACCGTCATCTCCCCTACCGGCGGCAAACTGAACATGCAGGGCTGTGAAATCCAGTCCCTCAAAGGAAAAAAACTGGCCGAATACCGGGGACAGAAAATCGGATATCTGTTCCAGAATTTTGAACTGCTGGATAATCTGACCGGTCGTGAAAACATCCTTCTGCCGCTGTCGCTGCACAATATCAATACAAAAGAAAGCAACAAACGGCTCCGGCAATTGTCCGATTACCTGGAAATTACCGACGTCCTCGATAAATTTCCCTCTCAGATGTCAGGCGGGCAGAAACAGCGGATTGCCGCGGCCAGAGCCCTGATTTTAAATCCGGGCGTCATCCTCGCCGACGAGCCGACCGGAGCGTTAGACTCCAACAACGCCAGACTGCTGATGGAAAAACTGACCGGCTTAAACCGGAATGACAATGCTACGATTCTGATGGTTACGCACGATTCCAACGCGGCAAGCTACTGCAAACGGATTCTCTTTATCCAGGACGGCGTTATTTTCCACGAACTGCGGCGGGATGTTCCGGACGAATCCCGGCAGGATTTTTACCATCGTATTTTGAAAGTAATGGCACAGTTAGGAGGTGGCGGCATCCATGTTTTTTGAATTAGTTTCCCGAAACAGCAAAAGGAGCCGCAGGGAAAACGGACTGTTCTTTGCTTCCCTGCTGATCTCCATTATCGCATTTTATATTATTCTCTCCCTGTCGCAGCAGGACGTTATGTTTTTCCTGCGAAAAATGGAAAGCGACGCCGTAAACCGGCTGTTAGGCATGATCCCGCTGTTTTACGGGCTGACGCTTATTATCCTGTTTTTCCTCGTGTATTTCGCGAGCAAATTCCAGTTGGAACGCCGCAGGCACGAGTTTGGCATGTACCTAATGCTGGGTATCCGCAGATATAAATTATTTGTTATGCTTTTAGCCGAAGATCTCCGCAACAGCCTGATCTCCCTGATTATCGGATTACCGGTCGCAGTTTTATTATCGGAACTGATCAGCCTGATCACGGCCCGTCTTGTCGGCCTTGGCATTATCGGACACCGTTTTTCTCTGTCCTTACCCGCCGTGCTATGGACCGCCGTCGGTTTCCTCATCATTAAACTGGCCGCTTTCCTGATCTTAAGCGGAAAGATCAGCAAACAGGAAATTGGTACGTTGTTACAGGAAACGTCCGAACCGTCCGGGAAACAAAAACCTGCCGCCGTTTATGCACTGGAGCTTTTTACAGGCGTTTTTTGCCTGTGCATTGTCCACTGCCTTGCCATTTCCGGCATTTCCTGGAGGTCCATACCGAACATGGCTCTTACTTTGGCTCTCGGATTCCTGGGAATACTGCTTTTTTTCCATGGACTGTGCTTTATTCTGGGACGAATTGCAAAATCCGGTAATCCCCGTCAAAAACTTTTTGTGTTCAATTTCCGACAATTGGAAGAAAACGTAATCCGGCAACCGTCATCCATGGCCGTCAGTTCGCTTTTAATTATGATTGCGCTCTGCTGCTTTGGCTCCGGCGTCGCGATTTCACACTCTTACAGCCAGTCGGAGCCGCATGTGCTGGATTATACTTTTGAAGAGTACGCCCCGGATCCCGGCGACAGCAGGCTGATTGCCGGAAATATCCGCTCCACATTGAAAAAACATCGTCTGGATGCGGAATTTTCAACGCTGTTTGATATGAAGATCGGACATATCCGGACAACCGACCGTGAAAACGCTTTTGTTATGACATCCGTCATGGATGCGCTGGATAAACTGCCGGAATCCGAAGCCCGGGATATCCTGTTAAACAATTTGTATTACGAAAGCTCTCCTCACCTGATCGCTCTTTCCAGCTATAATGAACTTTTGCGTCAGGCAGGATTGCCGGAACTGAAACTGGAATCCGGAGAAGCCGCCGTTTATATGGACAGTGAACGCTCCCCGAAAGACCGGATACAGATTATGGACGACATCCTCTCCTCCAAACCGGAAACACAACTCGACGGCAGGCCGCTTCGTCTAACTGAACCTGTGCAGACTACGAAACTGGTAACGGACCGTTCCATTACGCTGCTGTTTGCCCTGATCCTGCCGGACGAAGCATTTTCCTATTACACACAGGAAGAATACGACGTATACGTCAACGGCATCCTGAAAAAAGACGGAGAAAAAGGAACCAACCTGATGTCTGCTATTTCCGAAATGAACGAAAAACTGGATGCTGCCGGACTGGATTACGAAAGCTACCTGCAAAATATGGGGCGTCAGCTTTTTTATATCGTTGCCGCCAGTTATATTACGATCTATCTGGCCGTCATCTTCTTAATCATTGCCAATACGATTACCGGCGTGCAGTTTTTAATGAGCCAGCAAAAGACAAACCGCCGCTACAAAACACTGATCCGCCTTGGCGCCGGATATAAAACGCTTTGCCGGTCCGCCGGAAAACAGATCAACTGGTACTTTGGTATTCCGTCGATCGTGGCCGTCATTAACGGCCTGTTCGGGATACAGGCGTTGTTCTCCGGCCTGCTTCCGTCCAGGACACAAGGCGACTTTTCCGAGCTGCTGTTTGTTTCCTCCGCTATGCTTTTGATTCTCTGTGTGATAGAATATGTTTATATTACCGCCGTAAAGCGTTCCAGCAGCCGCTATCTTCTCACGCTTATGGCTCCGGAACGCGAAGAATAGGCAGAAATATTTCTCTTGCTGACGACGCCGGAACAGAAAGAACAGATAGAAATATCTCTCTTGCTGACAACGCCGTAACGCGAAGAACAGGCAGAAATATTTCCCACGCTTATGGCTTGGGAACACGAAAAATCAATAAAATTATGAAAAGAGCATTTCGCTATGAAAAAAATCGCTATTGTGGAAGACGAACCGCTCATGCGGGACGAATTGATACATCTGTTACAAAAAGCAGGATACCATACTTTTGGAATTGATTGTTTTCACAATATTACCGAACAACTGATTCCGCTTTCCCCGGACCTGGTCATTCTTGACCTCAACCTTCCGGAAGTAAGCGGCTTTCAGATCTGCCGGAATTTAAAAGAAAAAAGCCCGATACCCGTGCTTATTCTGACTTCAAGGGACCAGATGCGGGATGAACTGCATGCCCTGGAGCTCGGCGCAGACGAATATCTGACCAAACCGTGCCGGAAAGAACGGCTGCTGGCGCGGGTATCCAATATACTGAAACGATTTGAGGGACGCGCCAATCTGCTGGAGGGGAACGGTTTTCTGTTAGACCGCCAGACTTATACCCTGTACATTCACAACAATTCGGTGATTCTGCCGAAAAATCAGGGAAAACTGCTGGAAATCTTTCTCTCCCGCCGGGGAGAAGTGGTTTCCAAAGAAGATTTGTGTATCGCTCTGTGGGGCACTGCGGAATTTATTGACGAAAACGCGCTGCAGGTGAATCTGACGAGGCTTAAAAAGACAATGGCGAACCTTTCCATGAAGCAGCAGATTATTCCCCTCCGCGGAATCGGTTACCGCCTGGAAAAGAAAGAGGAAATGACATGAAACAAAAACTGCTTGTTTTTTACCGCTATCTGCCCTGGCTGCTGCTTTTGGCAGGTATCAACAGCCTGTCCGCTCTTATGCTGTGGCTGGCCGATACCGACGCCTTTTTCGCCATGTGTGCGGCCATCCTGTTAACGACGGTACTGCTGTTTGCCGCCGTCTTTTCCGTTCTGCTGTTTTGGGATCAGAAAAAGAAACAGAATTTTGAAGCATTTTTAAACAATCCGGATACCTGCCAGGAAGAAAATCTTCTGAAAGCAGTCAGCGCTTCGGAAGCGGACAGCATACGTTTGCTGGGCCGGATTCTGCGTGAAAAAGAGCTGGCCCTCAATCATGCCAAAACCGATCTGGCCGATTACGAAGAATACGTGGAAGCCTGGGCGCATGAAACCAAAACGCCTCTGTCCCTGCTGACGCTCGTTTTGGATAACCATGAAGAAGAACTGCCTGCTCTGGTACGTTTCAAACTGGATTATGCCCGCAGCCGGATGCAGGAATATGTAAACCAAATGCTTTATTATGCCCGGCTGGGAAGCGCCCGGAAAGACTATCTGTTTCAGCCGGTAAACTTGCGTATGTGCATAGAAGACATATTGGACGATTATCTGCCGCTTTTAAAAGAAAAGCGATTCCAAATCCAAAACCATGTGCCGGAATTACAGATTTTTACCGATCACAGAGGCTTCCGTTTCCTCATCGGGCAAATCATAAGCAACTCCATAAAATACTGTGCAAATGCCCCGACGCTGACTTTTACACTGGAACAGTCCGAAGATCGGGCCGTTCTTTCTATCCGGGATAACGGCATCGGCGTGCGAAGCTGCGACCTGCCCTATATTTTCGAAAAAGGATTTACCGGGACTTCTTCCGACGTCAGGAAAAAAGCTACCGGTATGGGACTGTATCTGTCGCAGAAAATAGCGGACGATTTGAATATTTCCCTGGACGCCCGTTCCGAATGGGGCAGGGGATTTGAAATGACCGTCAGTT
>Ga0224742_10307_pt1 | contig 12639 bp, 11 predicted proteins | sample LIM_E_Water_Neg_FD_161631 | JGI IMG/M metagenome (GOLD analysis project Ga0224742, IMG submission 161631) | Enriched cells from gastrointestinal tract of the lab mouse from Pacific Northwest National Laboratory (PNNL), Richland, Washington... | ecosystem: Host-associated > Mammals > Digestive...
ATTGCAAAGGTAAAGGAGGCAGTGTCCATCCCGGTGATCGGAAACGGTGATGTGACGGACGGACCCTCTGCCCGGGCCCTCCTTGAACAGACAGGATGCGACGGCGTGATGGTGGGGCGGGCCGTCAGGGGAAATCCATGGATTTTCAGGGAGATCCTTCATTATCTGCGCACCGGAGAAAGGGCAGAAAGGCCCTCTGGCGCCGAAGTGCGTGATACCATTCTGCGCCATGCACAGATGGAACTTGGGTTAAAAGGCGAATATACGGCGGTACGGGAAATGCGCAAGCATATCGCATGGTATACCGCAGGGTATCCCCATTCCGCCGCCTTTAGAAGAACCATCAATGAGATGGAAACTTTTGAAGAATTAGGGAAAGCAGTAAAAAACATCTTTGTGGAATAGGATGGAAGCATATTACATATGCTTTTCTATGGAAACGAATAACAAAAATATTTTTTACATGGGAATTGCATCCGGCCAGTACCCGGAAAAGGGATACGACCTTAAAAAACTGGGACTTCCTGTCAGAAAGATAGGAAGGGAGTACCCTTACCTTCTGGGGAAAGAACGGGCCAGGGCAGGCAGACTGCAGATCTATTATGTACTGCTGCCTGAATACAGCGGAAAAACCTTTTTTAGGGGAAGACCCAAGAGATGGAAAGAGGACAGGGCCCAGCGGCTTTTAGAGGAGGCGGAGGAGAGGGCAGTGATAGGGTATGACTGCCGGGAGCAGGTTTCTGCCCCCCCAGCTCACCAGAAATCCTATGAGGATACCGCCGGAACTGATGGCGGTCTGCCTTTACCAGTACAGGCCCTTTGATAAGCTGTGCATTTCACTGCCCGGGGAAAGCCGGGAGCAGGAACTGGACGAGGCGCTGGAGCTGCTTACGCCTTACCTGCCCAGAATGAAGCAGGTCACATTTGCCGGGGAGGAAGGGGAGGCGGCCGGGCTGCTTGAGGACTACCTTTATGAGGAGTTCGGGATCGTCATGACAAGGACGGCGAAAGTACCTGATGACAGGCCGTGGCTGGATCTGGGGGAGGACGGATCATGGGAATCCTGCCCGGCGGTAAGCTCCGGAAAAATAAAGTGCGTAAGCAGGCGGGAAACGCTGAAATTCCTTGACACTACGGTAAAAAGTGGGTATAATACGAAAGTTGACTAAGACCTTATATGAAGTGAAACAAAACATAAAGGATGGAAGGGCGATCAGCAATGGAAGAGAAGAAGAACATACTTACCTATGAGGGACTGAGGAGATATGAGGATGAACTTCATGAACTTAAGGTAGTAAAAAGACAAGAAGTAGCGCAGAAAATCAAAGAGGCAAGGGAGCAGGGCGATTTGTCAGAAAACGCCGAATATGATGCAGCCAAGGATGAACAGCGTGATATTGAAGCCAGGATCGAAGAACTGGAAAAGATTTTAAAGAACGTGGAAGTGGTGGTTGAGGATGAGGTAGACCTTGACAAAATCAACATCGGCTGCTGCGTAAAAATCCGTGACCTTGAATTTAATGAAGATTTGGAATACAAAATTGTAGGCTCCACAGAGGCCAACAGCTTAAAAGGAAAGATTTCCAACGAATCTCCGGTAGGAAAAGCTCTGATTGGAAGCAAATTGGGAGATATCGTGGAAGTGGAAACACAGGCGGGAATCTTAAAATATGAAGTACTTGAAATTCAGAGATTTAACCAGTAACAGTCAGAAACTTGTAAATTACGAAGGCCGAAGCTTTTAAAAGGAGTGTTAGACGTGGCAAATCAGGGAAAGAACCAGACACAGGGCGGTAGCTGCGCACAGGAACAGGATATTAACCAGCTATTAAAGATCAAAAGGGAAAAGCTTGCCGCATTGCAGGAGGCAGGCAAAGACCCCTTTAAAATCACGAAATTTGACGTGACAGCCCACAGCAGGGACATTAAGGAAAATTATGGACAGATGGAGGGGCAGAGGGTATCTGTGGCCGGACGTATCATGCAGAAACGTGTGATGGGTAAGGCTTCTTTTTGCAATATTCAGGATCTGAAAGGAAATATCCAGTCCTATGTGGCAAGGGACAGCATCGGGGAAGAACCTTATGCAGATTTTAAAAAGTATGACGTGGGCGATATCGTGGGAATCACCGGAGAGGTTTTTAAGACCAAGACGGAGGAAATATCCATTCATGCCGCCAGCGTGACCCTGCTTTCCAAGAGCCTTCAGATTCTTCCCGAAAAATACCATGGCCTGACCAACACAGATATCCGTTACCGCCAGAGATATACGGATCTTATCATGAATGAGGAAGTAAAAGAAACCTTTGTAAAGCGTTCTAAGATCATTTCTGCCATCAGAAGATATTTAGACGATCAGGGATTCATGGAAGTGGAAACTCCCATGCTGGTATCCAATGCCGGAGGCGCGGCTGCCAGACCATTTGAGACTCATTTCAACGCCCTTGACGAAGATGTGAAACTGCGTATTTCCCTGGAGCTTTATTTAAAGAGACTTATCGTAGGCGGTTTAGAGAGAGTTTACGAAATCGGGCGCGTTTTCAGAAATGAAGGTCTGGATACCAGGCATAACCCGGAATTTACACTGATGGAACTGTACCAGGCATACACTGACTACAACGGCATGATGGATCTGACTGAGAATATGTTCCGCTTTGTGGCCCAGGAAGTGTGCGGTACCACCACTGTGCCCTATGGCGGGGAAATGATAGACTTGGGCAGACCCTTTGAACGGCTTACCATGATTGATGCAGTCAAAAAGTATACAGGCATTGATTTCGACCAGATACCGGACACTGCAGCGGCCAAAAAGCTTGCAGATGAAAAGGAAGTCCACTACGAGGACCGCCATACCAAGGGGGATATTCTGAATCTGTTCTTTGAGGAATTTGTAGAAGAACATTTGGTTCAGCCTACCTTCGTCATGGATCATCCGGTGGAAATTTCGCCCCTCACTAAGAGAAAACCTGATAAGCCGGACTACGTGGAACGGTTTGAGCTGTTCATCACCGGACGGGAAATGTGTAATGCCTATTCCGAATTGAACGATCCTATTGACCAGCGGGAGCGCTTTAAGGCGCAGGAAGAACTCTTTGCACAGGGGGATGAGGAAGCAAACCATACCGATGAAGATTTCCTGAATGCATTGGAAATTGGAATGCCGCCTACCGGGGGGATTGGATATGGGATTGACAGACTGGTGATGCTGCTGACTGATTCGCCGGCGATACGGGATGTTTTGCTGTTCCCCACGATGAAGACGATTGGCAAAGAAAACCAGTAAAATCAAGGGTTTCATCCGCTTGCGCCATCGGTTTGACATCAATTTGACATCAAATTTACATCATTTGGTGGACTAATATGGACTGATAAATCACATTTTAGAAATTTTACTCTATCAAAACAAAATAGTTGAATGCTATGAAAGGACATTTTCCAAGTGCAGGAGAGTGTCCTTTTTTGTTAATAGGTTATCTGCGAAACACGCATTAGTTTGATGTTATGGTCTGGTTAAAAAATGAATGTGAAAAATGATCAGATGAAAAGGAGAAAAAGGGTATGGAACAGATTTACAGGATAGGGATCGACCATGGGTATGGCAACATCAAGACCGCCCACCACATTTTTGAATCCGGTGTTATCGAAAGGGAGAGGGCATCAGAACTGGCAGGGATGACCGTAGAGTATGAGGGGAAATTTTACGAGATCGGCTCTACACACAAAGAGTACCAGATGGATAAAGTATGGGATGAGGATTATTATATCCTGACGCTGGCAGCTCTGGCAAAGGAACTGAAGGGGAGGGGCTTATGCAATGCTTCCGTCATCCTTGCGGCAGGGCTTCCCATAAAGTGGCTTGGGGAGCAGGGAGAAGATTTCCGGAAATATTTATTACGGAATAAGGAAGTTACCTTCCGGTGCAATGATATCCGCTACCACGTAAAGATTGAGGATGTGGAAGTCTACGCACAGGGCTTTGCGGCTGTTGCAGCGGATTTATCCAGCTATCAGGGATTTAACATTGTGGCGGATATTGGAAACGGTACAATGAATGTTATCTTTATCATTGACGGGAAACCGGATTCCAGCCGCTATTATACGGAGCGGTTCGGCGTGGAATGTTGTGTGGTTGAGATGCGGAGCGAACTGACGAACAAGGTACATAGCGTTGTGGATGACTGCATTGTGAAAAAAGTATTGAAAGATGGTACAGCGGATATCGGGGAGAAATACCTGAAAGCTATCGGTGAGTGTGCATCAGACTATACCGACAGGATCATGCGGAAACTGCGTGAGTATGGATATAATGAAGAACTGGCAAAACTCCATTTCCTTGGAGGCGGCGCTATGCTGGTGAAGCATTTCGCAAAGCTGGACCAGGATAAAGTGCGTTTTATTGAAGATATCCATGCAAATGCAAAAGGCTATGAGTATCTTTCAAACCAGAGGCGGCTGCGGAATATCAGGCGTGGATAAGGGGGCGTGTTTATGGGGAAGAGACAGGCAATAAAAAACATCAAGCGTGTGTCCTGCCGGTTTGATATGGATGTGCCGGAAGAGCGGCGGGCATGGCAGATTTTACAGGGCAACTACCGGGAGCCGCCGGACGGGAAGAAGCAGGATTACACCAGTATCATTGCCAAGGCAATGGTTGGATATTTTGACAGGGAAGAGGAAGCCCATCTTACCCATGAGGAGCTTCTTGCAAAAATACAGGAGGGCATCCGGCAGGAAGCGGCGGAGATAAAGAAATGTTTTCCACAGACGCCTTATCCTATGATGTACCCGTATATGCCGATGGCAATGCCGGGGATGCAGGCAGAGACGGTGAAGACAGGGAAAACGGGGCAGGCGGGGGAGCAGATTAAAACGCCGGAAACAGAAGAGCTGAATGAGGCTGCCCTTGACTTTATGGACAGCTTCATGGGCGGATAGAAAGCTGCTGCGGTTTCCTCTTGTATATAAAATTAAATAAAAGTAACCAAAAGGGCATTCCATCCTGTGTCAGGCGGGTGTCCTTTTTTCATGCAGATTTTTAGGGAAAGGAAAAGGATATGGAACTGAATGAAATGGAAAAACGGATGCTGTACCAGACACAAGGGAGTGAGCGTTACGCCATCCTTCATGAGCTGTTAATGGCTTCAAGGTATGCCAGAGACCCGGACAGGAGGCGGGCGGCAGACAGCCTTATGGAAAAGCTGCGCCCCCTGACGGATAAGGAGTGTATGGAGATTGCGTATGATATCAGAAAAAATTGCCGTCTGACTAAAGGGGCAAGGACGGTGGGTGAAATGATGGCGGAGGCAAGGCAGAGATCCGGTGCTGAACAATTGAAAGGGCATGACATCATGGCACTGGAGCGTTTTGACCCGGAGGTGCGGCACATGGTCATTTTTGAAGTCCTTTCAGGTGATTCTTTTGTAGGTGATAAAGGAGGCCGGATGCGCCTGTTTTTAACGGATGCCGGATACCGGAAATTTCAGGGCAGGCAGGAAGAGGGGGAGATAAAGATACAAGACCATGTAAAAGTCACGCCGGACGGACATCTGCATCGTGAACACAGCAGAGACAGAGACTGCATCCGGTAGTTTGGAGATTTGGAAAGGAGAATATAGATATGGCTGTATTCAGGGTAGAGAAGACAAGGGATTTTACCGTCATGAGCAACTATCATTTACGGGATGTGGAACTGTCGCTGAAAGCAAAGGGGCTGTTATCCCTGATGCTTTCCCTGCCGGAGGATTGGGATTACACCACAAAGGGGCTTGCCTGTATCTGCAAAGACGGTGTGGATTCCATCACCAGCGCATTAAAGGAATTGGAGAACCATGGGTATCTTACCAGACAGCGCACCCGCTATGAAAACGGGCGTTTGGGGGATATTACATATACGATCCATGAGAAACCGGTAAGCGAGGAAGCAGAGGTGAGACTGCCTGAACCGGAAAAACCTGAACGGGAAAATCCAGGACAGGCAAGCCCTAAACAGGAGGAGCTTAAACAGGGGAAACCCGCACAATTAAATACTGAACAATCAAATACTGACAGATTAAATACCCATCAATCAATCCCTCCGGCAGTGCCGGAGGCGGCGGGCTGCCATGATGGGATGGATAGGATGGAACTGGCAGAAGCTTACCGGGAGATCATCTGTGAGAATATTGAGTACAGCATCCTTGCAGGGCGGCATGGGAAACAGCGGATGGATGAAACGGTTGAACTGATGCTGGAAGTAGTCCTGTCAAAACGCCCCTATATCCGCATTGCCGGGGATGATTTCCCAAGAGAGGTTGTCAGGAGCCGGTTCTTGAAGATCAATTCTAGCCATGTGGAATATGTTTTTGGCTGTATTGATAACAACACCACGAAGGTAGGGAACATCAAGGCATACCTGCTGACTGCACTGTACAATGCCCCGGCAACAATGGACAGCTACTACAGGACAGAAGTGAACCATGACCTGTACGGAACATAAAGGCGGATGCCCGTATGAAAACCTAAATATGCAGAAGGGAGGCAATTTTGAACGAATATCGGATGAATGACGCGGACTTACAGGAGTTCCTGCATTCATTCAGGGATGGAGACGGAAAGCTGCCATCGGATTTTGAGCAACTGAAGACAGAGGGGCATTACCTGGTCCATTGGGATTTGGAACGTGCGTTCTGCCTGAAGGAACGGGAAATATATTTAAAGGACACCATGGAGAACCTGTTGGCGAGGTCAATCTGCTTTTTCTCCGATATGCCCGTATCCTTTGCAGCCCATGTGAAAGCATCCGGCAGGGCAGACATTGAAGTGCTTGATAACCGCAGACTGTCGATGGAGGTTAAGGAGAAACAGCTAAAGGGAAAATCCATCACCGTTAAGTATAAGGACGGGAAAACAGACAAAGGCCCGCTGAAAACAGAAAAATACATCAAAGGGCCTTTCGGGGAGAAAGTGAATACCATCCACTATGCCTGTGTGGCGGACGCCCTTCTGTCACTGCGGAGGGAAGTCTATTCCGCTTCCTACGAGGCAGCAAATGAGCGTTCCCTTTCAGCGGCAGTGCGGGAAATCCACAGGAAGAGGGAGCGCACCCTTCCGGTAAAGCCGCCGGGAGTCCTCCGGGGAGTGATGGAGGATTTGGAGCTGCTGCTGGCAATCCGACAGGCCAGATATTTGCATGGATTGCCGGATGAGGAACGCATTGCCCGGCTTAAGGAGCAGATGGAAAAGGGGGATTACATAAGGATATCCCCGGAGCTGGCGGTAAAGGCGAAGCAGTACAGCCTCCCTAGATTTTCTTTACGGAAAAGCGGGGATATCGGTTACGCCCATGAAGTACAGCCCGGAGATAAAAGCGCCTTGTTCTTTATGAAAAAGGACTGGATAAAAATGCTGGATATTCTTATCAATGAAAAGCCTGTGTACTGCTCCCGGGAACTGCTTGTAGCCATGAAGATGGAAGCAAAGCAGGAAGCGTACAGTGCAAGGACAGAAAAAGAGGCGGAAGTTTTTGGCTCAATAACAAGAAAGCTGTCCTGTTTTCTGGAAGCGGTAGACAGGCATAACTTGTCACATATATTGAAAGGGCAGGTAAAAGAATGGGAGCTTCCGGAATTTATCTCACCGGATGAAAGGAAGAAGCTATCCAGCCTGTACCGTTTCCCGGAAAAGGAAGTGATGATGGTGGCTGACCGGAAAACCTGTTACCCCAAAGCCATGGCAAGGTAGGCTGGTGGGAAGTGCGGCGGGAAGCCGACACCCCCCAAATACTTCCGCTTGGCTGCCCAAGACCGGGGAGGGTGGGCGGTGTCAAGGATTTTCGGCTAGGACTAAAATACTTGATACCGCACGCACTCCCCGGTACACTTGCCGGGAGCGAAGTATTTGGGAGAGGGGAAAAGTGTCAGGGTGCAGTCAAAAAAGGAAAATCCTATTTTGATTGGCGTAAAAATCAGACAGTTTGGCGTAAAGGAAGGAAAATTTGACATCTGACTGGCGTTACTGAAAAATGAGGAAATTTCACTGGCGTAAATTTACTGCGGAATGGCGTCAGGAAAAAATAATTGGCGTAAAAAATAACCGGATTGGCGCTACGGAATAGGAAACTGGCGTCAGATTAGATGGATTTGGCGCTATTAGCATAAAATTAGTGGATTTCATGGGGGTTCGGGGTACTCCCCGACAAGATCTGCATTTCGTGCCCACGAAATGCGTATCTTGCGGCGTTCCATAGAACGCCCTCTCCACAAAAGGAAGGAGTGGCACATGGCAAGACCGAAAGGCGAAAATGTAATCAGGAAGCACTTCAAACTGACCGACGAGACAGCAAAACTGTTAGCAGAACGCTCCAGAGCAGAAAATATGAATGAATCAGAATACATCCGGTATCTACTTCTGAATCAATCGGAGCATCCAAGAAGCAGGGAATTGGAGTTGGAGATAATGCGGTTGCGTAACGAAGTAAATAAAATTGGCGTGAATATCAATCAGATAGTGAAAAATAATAATTCCCAATTCTATAGAAAAGATGATAAAATGAATCTTATAAGTCAAATTGCAGAAATAAAAAGCATAGTACAGATTTTGACAGAGAAACTGTTAAATTAAAAAGTATTAAGTATGTATATTTGATAGGAGATAACATATGTGTATTGAGAAATTGAAATATTCTTTGGAACAGAAAAAGCCATCTTTATTATTGGGAGCAGGATTTACATTAGGTGCTAAAAGTGAAAAATATGGAAATGTACCCTCAGCAGGAGGATTAGTAGAAAATCTGTATGAGTATTGCTTTGTTAAGCATAAATTACCAAAAGAATTACAAGATGATATTTTATATGCTAAAGAATATAAGGAAAGCCGAAATTTAAAAAAGTTGTGTAGTTTATTAAGAGAAGAAGGTTCTGACAGGTTAGAATTACGGGATAATTACTTGCATGATGTGTTTGCACAATGTTCAGTTGGGGATGATGATTTCCATGTTTATTTGACAGAGTATAAATGGAACAAGATTTATACTCTGAATATAGACGATTTAGTTGAATATGTTTTTGATAAAAGAAGCATTGACTTGAATGTTTGGAATAATGACAATGATGATAGAAATAACGATAAGAGCAGAACAACATTAGTAAAATTGCATGGATGTGTGAATAACCATGAAAGTGGCTATGTTTTTGATGACTCGGAGTATACAGCTTTTATGAATTTATCTAATTGCTTTCTTAGAGATTTTGGCAATTCTGTAATAGAAGGTGATATGATATTTGTTGGTACAGAATTTCAGGAACAAGATTTGTGGTCAATAATTGAAAGATACAAAAGTGATGGTTTTGATATTTCTGGTAATAATTATTTCTTTATTACGCCATCTGTGAATGACGGAGTGCTAAAACGTTGGATTGAACGTCAGCCAAATGTTTTTTGGATAAATTGGAATACTAAACAATTCTTAGAATTTATGCATAATGAAATTAGTGTAGATATGCAATTGATTACGGAACTGAAAGAAAAGAGATGCATATTTTTAGATGATGCTAAGAGAGAGGTGGGGCCTTATTATCAAAGTGAGTTGTATTTAGGAAAAGAAACAAGATACGCAGATATATTTGAAAATTGGGATATTGAATATCCCGGATTGGATTCGCTGGTTGTCAAGGTAACTTCAGCTAGGAGGAATCTCTTGGTTGCTTTATATGGGAAATCATATGTAGGAAAAAGCTGTTGTGCAAAAAGAATACTGGTAGATTTAAGAAATGATGGGTATGTATGTGTGGAGTTTGAAATGAAGTCCTCTGAATATATCCAGTTGTTTTTAGAGTATTTGAAATCATTGCCACAAGACACAAAAGTAGCAGTTTTGTTTGAAGGGGCATCATTTTATTATAATCAGTTGTACTATAAGATTATTTTATGCTCTTTGTCTAACATTAAGCAAATAGTTATTGTAACAACTGAAAATATAAAGGATCATGTGGCAAAAAGAGCATTGCTGATATCAAAAAAATGTTTGCTTGAATATCAGATATATGAGACTATTTCGCCAAAACGGGCAAAGTTAATATGTCAAAAATTTATTGACAAAAACTGGGACGGAAGATATTTAACTAAGTTTTGCAAAAACGATGATGATATGGTCAGGTTTGTAAAAAAACTGAATGATATTATTGATGTTTTATATAGTGCTTCTTATGGAAAAGGATTTGAAAGCCATTATGCAGATATGCTTTCCCGTACTAATAATGATATAAATAAGAAATATTTATATGCTTTATGTACTTTGGAGTTATTAGGGGTAAATTATATTCCGGAAAGGATTCTTCCGGGATTATTGCCAGTGCTGGAGAGAAAATTTAATTATAAGAAGTTTAAAAAAGAATATGAAGAAATCCTCATTATCGAAAATCACCGGGTAAAGGTTAGGTGTATGAGGTTGATTCAAAAAGTAGTAAAATTAGAACTGGAAAATGGAGATTATATAGAACTGTTACGCCAAGTTGTTTTACAAGTTACTGGTCAGTTTAGGGAGGGTGATACAAATGAATGGAGTGAACTATTCCAGAAAGCGTTACTGGTAAAACGGTTATTGTCTGAAAAAATTTTAAATATTGATGACATATTGCACCTTTTGCAGATGCTGGAAGATGACTGTAAAATGTATAGTTATTATTGGATACAAAGAGGTATTGCCGAGCAAAAAGTTTCCAATTTTGAAAAAGCAGACAATTATTTCAGAAAAGCTATTTCAATAAATGGCAGATCATATCAGGCGCATCATGCTTTAGCGAAAAACCTTATGGAACGAGGGATTAGTGATTATGCAAGCAAAAAAACTATGGGATATGCTCCGTATTATTTTGATGAAGGACAGAAAGAAATGCGAAGCATTATAGAAAATGATTCATTTAGTCGGGCATTAAGATATTCAGTACATGCGTATATTGATATGTATTTTAAATATTTGGATATAAGTAATGGAATAATGCCTGAAAATGAAGCGTCATATATTCAAAATGTAATAATAAAGATACCTAGAAGCGAATTTGATGGATATATGAAAGATATTATAAATAAGTTTATTACTTATTGTGATAATCATGGGCTAAGTGATTACTGTGAAGAAATAAAGGTATTAAATTGGGATAAATTGAAATTAATTGAATCTAGCTTAGAAGATTATAAGGTAGAAAATTTGGATGCGATTTGCGGAGAATAATTATACAAAAACAGATGAAGATATATAAAATAGAAATTTGTCGGAAGGAGACAACCAATCGCAATCACAAAACTATCCTGCATCCACCAGACAGGAAAAAGATACATGGCTATGCACCTTGCAAATGCCGTTTCCTACATCACAGACGGAGAAAAGACGCAGGACGGCTTACTGGTGGGAAGCCATAACTGCAACATAGATACCGCCCTACAGGAGATGCTTGCCATAAAGCGGAAGTATGGAAAGATAGATAAGCGGCAGGGCTACCACTTTATCATATCCTTCAAAAAGCAGGAAGTGAGACCGGAAACAGCTATGGAGATCACACAGAAGTTTGTGGAAAAATATTTTAGGGATGATTTCCAGTGCCTGTACGCCACCCATGACAATACGCAGCATGTACATTCGCACATTCTTTTCAACAGCGTGTCATGGCGTACTGGAAAGAAGTACCGCTACGAAAAAGGCGATTGGGCAAAGGAGATACAGCCCATTGTCAATGAACTCTGCGAAGAGTACGGTCTTTCCATACAGGACATTGAAGTTGGCACAGAAGAAAAACCGCTAAAGAAATGGGATAAAACGAAACAGGGTATTTTCAAATGGAATCACCAGATCAGGTTGGATGTGGAGGATTCCATTTCTTTTGCCACCGGCTATGAAAATTTCCTGAAATTAATGGAGCTGAAAGGATATGAGACAAAGAGGAAAGATGGGAATATTTATTTAAAGCCTATGGGAGAAAAACGCTTTATCCGCCTTACAGATATTTCAGCCCATTATACAAAAGAATCCATAGAGGACCAGATTGAAAGGGGCATCCGGCGTGAAAACAGCCCGACGGAAAATCATACTCCAAGGATTGTCGGATGCAGGAAAAATTACAAAAGATATATGCCGCCGACATCATACCAGAAAGCTTTCTTTGCAAAGATGTACCGTACCGGGCAGCTTAAGCGCAGGCCCTACAGCCAGATGTGGCGGTACAGGGAGGAAGCGGCAAAGTTTGAGAAATTACAGTCGCAATACTTGTATCTTTGCAGGCATAACATCCGTTCCGCAGAAGAATTAAAAGGGCGGGCAGATATTCTTAACACACGAATGAAAAATCTGGATGAAGACAGGCATCAGCTATACAAATGGCGCTACCCGCATAAACCAGCCCTTGCGCTGCTCAAAATAATTGAAGAGAATGAGATACGTGCTTCCTATTACAAACAGGGGAGCATTTTTTATGCGCCTTATTATGAGAAATGGAAGGAAGCAGCGGAAGCCCTGATTAAAAAGGGCTACACAGTCGGGCAGCTTATGGAGATGAAGGAGACAGTACAGAATCAGCTTGCGTCAGTCGCAAAAACCAAAAAGGAGATCAGGAAAGAGGAAAATCTGATAAACAGCATCCTCTATGAAAAGTGTAGGACGCAGGTAATTGA
>Ga0224742_10308_pt1 | contig 12589 bp, 15 predicted proteins | sample LIM_E_Water_Neg_FD_161631 | JGI IMG/M metagenome (GOLD analysis project Ga0224742, IMG submission 161631) | Enriched cells from gastrointestinal tract of the lab mouse from Pacific Northwest National Laboratory (PNNL), Richland, Washington... | ecosystem: Host-associated > Mammals > Digestive...
TTTTATGCTTCTGCAATTTCAACTTTGGTTTTAAGCCCTCTATAAGAAATAAATGCTAAAAACGCTGCTACACAAAACAATACAATAACAGGAATGTAGGAATAGCTCATGGTCGATATTACATTTGCGGTACAGGCACATATAATGACAGACGCAATGATCGTTGTCTGTATAGATTTTTTTGCAAACCCAATTCTTACAGAAATAATTCCAATAAATAAAGAAAGAAACAGACAAAGCACAGTTTCAGAAAAAACTTTTACGCACAATGCAGCAGATAGATGATCGGGTACTAATGGGAACAGCTTTTCTGATAATGAAAAAATAACGTACATTATGACAGTCCCACATATCATAAAAAATGCTACCAATAGCCACACCAAAGCAATTTTACTATTAAGAAGTTTTCTGCGTTTTATCGGGTAAGAGTATATTAGAATAGCATTTTTGCCCGAATAATCTTTCAACAGAAAGGTTGAAAACATTACAGCAGTTAAAACGGAATATGCCGCTGTCTGCAAAGCGTTTACCAGTACCCAAATGTTATGATAGCTGGAAAATTGAGCAGCATCATGATCTCCGCCCAAATAGGCGATCATGGCAAAGGTATAAAGCAGTCCCGACATACATAGTACAACAATTATACCAGAGTAAAGGTATGGACGAATATTCACTTTTCTTAACTCTAACTGTATTAAATGTTTCATCAGATTTTACCTCCGTTCATTGCTTCAAAAAAGTATTCTTCTAAACCAGCAGGAAAAGCATTTTGTATTTCCTTTAATGAAAGTTCTTTCACAATTTGCCCTTTCACAATAATTCCAATGAGGTCAGCAATATTTTCAATTTCACTCAAAATATGACTTGAAATAATAATTGCCATGTTATGCTCTTGTGAGAGTGAGTGAAATAAATCCCTCATTTCTTTGATACCCATAGGGTCAAGACCGTTAATCGGTTCGTCCAGTAATAAGATTTCGGGTTCATGGATAATAGCTCTTGCTATCCCTAAGCGTTGTTTCATTCCTAATGAAAATCTGTCAACAGATTGTGTGCCTACTCCATTAAGCCCGACTTTATGTAATGCCGCCTGTATAATTTCAATAGTTGCTGGTACTTGCATATATTCAAGGTGCAGGCGTAAATTTTCTTCTGCGGATAAGTGGTCGTAAAAAATTGGCGTTTCAATAATGCTTCCGATTTTCTTTAGAATTTTGTGACGTTCTGCGGGAATATGGTTTCCCATAACTGTAATTTCCCCGGATATAGGATTGAGCAGTCCCATTATCAATTTTAATATTGTGGTTTTTCCGGCTCCGTTTGCTCCAACAAACCCATATATCGCACCTTTGGGTACATTCATATTACAATTATGAATTACCTCTAAATTGTGAAAAACTTTTACTACATTTTCAAGTTTGATGATTGTTTCTACCGACATTAGTATTCTCCTTTCGATATTTTTCTTTTAGCAATGTTGATACCCATAGCCACAAAAAACAGAGAACAGAGCAGAATATAAGCAATTCCATAGCGGAATTGAAAATAGTTTTTGCCAAACTCTATTCCATGCACAAGCTCCATAAATTCAGTTTGAGGAATAATTTTGAATATTGCTGCTAATACGGGATTGTTTGTATTGATTTCAATAAAACACCCAGCTACGATACAGGTAACAACACTAATACCTGTTGCAATCAAATTCGTATTTCTGTCAAATACAGTAGCGATAAACAGGGCAAAAGCGGTGGCAAAAACCGTTAAAAGTAATAGCAATACCGCAATATGAGCAATGCTGAAATATGATTGCGGGATTGTGGGTCAATGCCAACAGTCGGTTCGTTCATGATAATAAGTTTAGGGGCATGAGCAATAGCACACGCTATGTTAAGGCGACGTTTCATTCCTCCCGAAAAGGTCTTAGGCTTTTCTGTGCGGTGTTCATATAGCCCTACCTGTTGAAGTGCCTTAGAAGTATTTGCCTTTAGCTCGGCTCCATTCAAACCATATAGGCTGGCAAAGAATGAAACATTTTTTTCTGCGCTGATTTCTTCATAGATTGCTAAATCCTGCGGGACAATACCTACAACTTTTTTGATTTTTGACTTATCTTTCATCAAATCAAATCCACCAATTAAGACGTTTCCGCTGTCATGCTTTAAAATTGTGGATAAGATGTTGATCGTTGTGCTTTTTCCAGCGCCATTCGCGCCTAATAGCCCAACAATTTCACCTTGAAAGACAGAAAAACTCAAATCCTTAATGACAGGCTTCTGCCCATAGCTTTTATTCAATTTTTTGACAATGACTGTTTCCGTCATAATACTGCTCCTTTCGATAGACACCTTGTTGTCGAACTACATGATAGCACGGCTTTGCCAAAAAGTCAACATGGTGTCTAATTGAACGGTAAAAAAATAAGACAGCCATTTTGCTGTCTTATTCTAAAGATTTTCTTTTCTGTGCGAAATGCTGTAAAATGCTTTCGCCTAATCCGGTATCAGACGTGAGCGGTAAACCACTTTCTTCAAACCCGTCTTGATGGCTCCCGTCAAATTCATACAGCTTACGCAATAAATTCCATAAAGTTTCAATTTCTTCCGTTGAGAAATGCCTGAATATGTCTGCCATAAAATCGACAGCATATTGAGAACATTCAATTATTTTTTGTTTTCCAATGTCTGTAAAACGAACATTGGTCGCTCGTTTGTCTTTAGAACTGGGAATAATCTCAATATATCCCAATTTCTCAATACTGGAAACCATACGATTTGCATTTTGCTTACTTGTTCCCAATTTGCGTGCGATATTGTTTATTGTTGTTTCTTCTTCTGCCAAATGTAATATTGCAACGATTGTCATAAATTGACGTGATGTAAGACCGTCAAAATAAGTATCTCCTGTAATATGCAGTTTATTTATGAGGGAAAATAAGGTTCCATACGCTTGCTGCATTAGAAACAAATCGTGAAGCTCTTTTTTATAGTCCATAGCTGATCTCACTCTCCTGTCTGTTTATCCTACCATTGCCACATAAAAAAGTCAATAAGGTGTCTTATTTCCATATACAAATTTCTGTTCGCTATATGTTCTATTTTGGCTAATAGTATGTACTGCGTAGACATATCCAAGAAGAAAGATGAACAGTAAAATGTAACAGGATGAATAATTATGGCAAAAAGACCAGTACCACGATATGACTTTAAGGCTTTTGGGGAAGCAATCAAAGCAGCGCGTGAAGGACGCAAGGAGAGCCGCAAGAAAGTAGGCGACGAAATGTTTATCTCGCCGCGCTACCTTGCGAGTATTGAGAATAAGGGGCAGCACCCAAGTTTACAGATATTCTCTGAGCCAATACAGCACTATAATATTTCGGTAGATCAATTCCTTTTGGAGCAGCCCACCGGGAAAAATACCCAGCGGCGGCAGCTTGACGCGCTCCTTGATGATATGAGCTATACGGGAATACGGATAGTCACCGCCACCGCACGGGAGATCGCAGAGGTTGAGGGTGAGGAAAAATAATCGCTGTCCGGCAAAAATTGAATAAGGATGTAAGAAGCGTTGTAGGTAATAGGAAGAACTTTCGTAGCAAGCATATGATTGAGATTACCGCAGAAGTCAGGGCGGCCATTGACAGAGCCACCGGAGATATAGAGCTTGCCGGGGACGAATACATAGAACAAGCTGACGGGCTTATTCACTGTAAGAAATGCTGTGGCAGCCGCCAGACTGTCGTGCCCAGGTTCGGAGGCTCCGGCTATTTCATGCTCCGCTGCCTCTGTCCCTGCCAGCAGAAGGCACAGGAGGAACGGAAAGCCATGGAGGAACAGAGGGAACGCATGGAGCGTATCAAACGCCGGAAGGCACAGGGGCTTCAGGACAGATACCTTTATGATTACACTTTTGCCAATGATAACGGCCAGAATCCCGTCATGGAGAAAGCACACGCTTATGTGGAGCATTGGAGGGAGGCATACCGGGACAATACCGGCCTCCTGCTCTTTGGTGACGTGGGAACCGGGAAATCCTTTTTTGCCGGCTGTATTGCCAATGCCCTGCTTGACCGTGACGTGCCGGTTCTGATGACAAATTTCCCGTCTATCCTGAACCGTCTGACCGGCGTGTTTGCCGAGGACAGGGCGGCCTTTATTGCCAGCCTGGACGATTACAGCCTGCTTGTCATTGACGATTTAGGCGTGGAAAGGAATACCGAGTATGCCATGGAGCAGATGTTTACCGTTATTGACAGCCGGTATCGGAGTAAGAAGCCGTTGATTGTCACGACAAACCTGAAACTGGAAGAAATCAAGAACCCGCCAGACCTTGCCCACGCAAGGATTTATGACCGCATACTGGAACGGTGTGCGCCGGTTCTCTTTTCTGGTAAGAATTTCCGGGAGGAAGGAGCCAGGGCGACCAAAGCGGCGGCGAAGGAGATTGTGAGGAAGGATAATAAAATCTGATTGTATGAAAAGGAGAATTTATGAATAACGAGAAAATCACAGAGGACACTACCACCACAGCACCGGCTAAGGACGCTCCCGCACTGGTGAAGAAGATTGGCTGGACGACCCACATTGTGAGGGTTCATTTTAGCAAGACCAGCAAGGAAACCATGAGCGACAAAATCAAGCGTATGCTGAAAAGTGAGATACAGCAGATGCAAAAAAGCGATAACGGAAACAGGCCGGGAATCAGAAATGCGCTGGCTCCCGGCTTGTAAAATCGGGAGGTTTATGGTAGTATGGAGATACGAAAACAGAAGGGAAAGCAGGTGGGAAGATTGACAGTGACGGAACAGATAGACCAGAAACATCAGGAAGATTTACAGAGGTTAAGAGGCTTTCGCCTGCTTGATGATGATTTCCTCACAAAGTGTTTTGAGGGAGATACGGCAAGCATAGAACTGGTATTGCAGATTGTGCTGGAAAAGCCGGATTTAAAGGTGCTGGACGTCCGCACCCAGGTATTTGTGGAGAACTTGCTGAACCGTTCGGTGAGGCTGGATATCCTGGCTACGGACAGCACAGGGGCAAAATTGAATGTGGAAGTACAGCGCTCCGACAAAGGAGCCGGGAGAAAAAGAGCAAGGTACAACGCAAGCATGATGGACGCAAACCTCTTGAAAAAAGGCGAGGACTTCGACAAGCTGCCGGAAACGTGGGTAATCTTTATCACAGAGAATGACGTAATGGAAAAGGGGTTGCCGCTTTATCCGATTGAGCGGTGCTTTTTAGGAACCGGGGAAAGATTTGAGGACGGTTCGCACATACTGTATGTAAATGGCGCTTACCGTGGAGATACGCCAATCGGGAAGTTAATGCACGACTTCTCCTGCACAGACGCAGCAGATATGTATTATAGGACACTGGCGGACAGGGTGAGATTTTTCAAAGAGAGCAAGGAGGGAATCGAGATTATGTGCCGTGCTATGGAAGATATGAGGAATCAAACATTGAAAGAAGGAATGAAAGAGGTTGCACTTCGTATGCTGGTAGCTGGCAAATATGCTTTAGAGGAAATTGTTAATATTTCAGGACTTTCTCTTGAAGAGGTTAAACAACTAAAAGTTGACAGGGGCGTATAAACAGAGCTGATAAGCCAGAAATCAAGAAGAAAGATTTCTGGCTTCATTTTTTAATACAGTATTTAGTTTCATATAGCTTTTGCTTATTACATGGTATTGTTTATAGGCATCAAATATGAGCAAAAAGCCAGGGCGTGAAGCATCTCACGGCAAAATAGTTGGAACAATTTCAAGGAAAGGAATACATAATCCAGACGCAAGCAATTTCACAAGTCCTGATTGCTAAACAGCAAGATTTATGGTAAGATGGGAGGCAAGCAATACAAAACAGACAGGAGTAAGCACCATGAGAATCAGTTTCAAACCGCTTTGGCATACATTGTTGGACAAGGGTTGGACAAAGAACGATCTGCGGCTTGCAGCCGGATTGACCACCAACATGATTGCGAACATGGGCAAGGACAAAGGCATCCAGATGGAGACGCTTGCCCGCATCTGCGAGGCTCTGGATTGTGAAATTACGGATGTGATAGGGTTAGTCAGGGACGACCCAACAGACAATGGAGGTAAAGCAAATGCAGGAGTTAAAGGCAAAGATTTATGACAAGACCAACGGTATCAGCTATACGCTGGTGGGCGACTACTATATTCCCAATGTGAAACTGCCGGAGGATGATGACCGCCCCATCGGGAAGTGGGGGCGGATGCACAGGGCGTATCTGGAGGAACACAACACGCTCCTGCTCAATCACCTGGTCTTGTCGGGCAGGCTCCACGGCTATCTGGCAGACCTCAACGAGCAGGCGCAGAACCGCTACCGGTGCATCGTCCGGCAGATGATGGAGTCCGAGGGCATGACCGGGGACTTGAAACGACGTTCCCAGTGGGATTGGATACGGGCGATGAATGGCATTGTCAGCCGCGCCGAGGAAATCATCAAGAACGAAATGATTAACGCATAACAGGTTTACAGTTCCAGCGAATGCGCCGCCGGAAGAATATGAACACTCAAAGTCGGCTTGCTATCTGTGCAGGCCGACTTTTGAGCGTTTGTGCATATACCGAGATATTTTTACGCTATTTCCGAGTGTGGAAACGGAAAAAGTTTTAATGTTGTTTGTCCGCTATGTACGCTGGGCCTGTTATGGGTTACTTACATTAGAAAAAAGTTTTTGCAGAAATTGTTTGAGGGCGCTATCGCTTATCTCTACCGTATAGCGACTCGATTGGGTATGCTGATTTGATATTGAACGGAGACCTTGAGCAATATCTGAAAAATATTACGAAGCAGGGCTAATCTCCCAATGTGGGGTCGCTCTTGCATTGTGGCCTCATTTTTTGAAAAGGGTCTTGACAATTCTGTCTACATGGTGTAGTCTATATGCATGGCTACACCATGTAGACAGGAGGCTGTACTTATGGCAGAAATTCAGTTAGGGGCTGTGGAGGCTCGTTTTGCAGACATCATCTGGGAGAGGGAACCAGTGACATCCACCGAACTTATAAAACTGGCTGCGGCAAAACTCACCTGGAAACGGACAACAACACATACGGTACTGCGCCGGCTCTGCGACAAGGGCCTGTTTCAAACCAATAACGGCGTGGTGACTTCTCTTTTGTCCCGGCAGGAGTTCTATGCCCGCCATAGCAAAAAGTATGTGGATGAGACCTTTGCGGGGTCTCTCCCCGCTTTCCTTGCCGCATTTACCAGCGAAAAGAAGCTGACAGCCGAGGAAATTGCCGAGATTCGTGAACTGATCGACAAGGCAGGTGAATGATATGAGCGATATATTCCTGAAAATTCTGAACATGAGCATTGCCGCAAGCTGGCTGATTTTAGCGGTGATGCTGTTCCGGTTTATACTGAAAAAGGTGCCGAAGTGGATTACCGTCCTTTTGTGGGGGATTGTCGCTTTTCGGCTGGTGGTTCCCTTTTCCTTCGAGAGCGCGTTGAGCCTGATCCCCAGCGCCGAGACCTTCAATGCTCATAACATCCAGTATGAAACACCCGCCATCAGCAGCGGCATCCCCGCCATCAACAATGCAGTCAATCCCGTCCTAGGTGAGACCTTTGCGCCGAATCCGGCTGGCAGTGTCAATCCGCTCTATGTCTGGACATTTATTGTGTCGGTCATCTGGTTTATCGGTATCGCCGCCATGCTGCTGTATGCGGTCATCAGTTATGTGCGGGTACGCTGGAGCGTTGCGGAAAGAATACCCTATGAGGGAAACATCTTCCTGTGCGACCATGTAAAGTCTCCGTTTATCCTGGGACTGGTTCGCCCCAAAATCTGTCTGCCTTCCAACATGGACGCGACGGCCATGGAGCCGGTGATTGCTCACGAAAAGGCGCACTTGGCAAGACACGATCACTGGTGGAAACCGCTGGGCTTTCTGATTTTGATGGTTCACTGGTTCAATCCCCTGTGCTGGATCGCCTATGTGCTGCTGTGCCGGGACATTGAGCTGGCCTGTGATGAAAAGGTCATCCGGCAGATGGATTTAGAGGGAAAAAAGCAATACTCCACCGCCCTGCTGGAGTGCAATACTCAACGGCGGCTGGTCACAATTTGCCCGCTGGCCTTTGGAGAAGTTGGTGTAAAAGAAAGGGTGAAAAATGTGTTGAATTACAAAAAACCGGCGTTTTGGGTCATTGTTGTGGCTGTCATTGCCTGTGCTGTGGTAACGGTGTGCTTTGCAACGAATCCCTCAGAAAAAAATACCATCAAACAGATTGAAGCAGACCGAGTAATTATTTCTCATGAGATCGAAGATGGTGTGTATGATGCACAGACAACGATTACTGATGAAGAAATCGTTGCCGAAATCGTGCTGATGCACAATACTATCCAGATACAGGAAATGAGCCGCCCTATGGCGCAAGACCGCTTTGTGCTGACTTTTTACTCAGGCGAGGATACAGTCACAACATGGTGGATCGCACTTTGGGATGACGGAACAATTATAACCGCCGCAGACACATTCGGATTGGGGAATCATGTTGTCACGAATGATTTTGATTACGATAGGTTAGCGGAAATGTTAGATTCATCGATAGATGTAGCTAACACAGTTGGTGGACGAAAGCTGACTTTTGATGATGTGGTCACGCTGTCGCAAAAGGGAGACGCATTGACCTGGTCGGATTTTGAACCGTATCAGGGGCGGGAAGTCGGCTCAGGTCTGTATATCATGCGTTATGAGATTGATAAACTCTTTGATGTCCTGGTGGGCGGTGTTCCAGAAGCGACACCCATGTATATCTATCTGAGGGTCCACAATGAGGCGGAGGATCACATTGATATCCGAACAGGTGATGTTTCTGCTTTCATTGAGGCGCACAGGAATGATGCACTAAAGGTTGACGAACTATCTGCCGCGCTAAACAAACTGGAATATCAGCCATTCACTTGTGACGGCTTGCCCGAGTACAAACTATACGACACTGACGGCACAGTATATTCGATCAACTTTTCTGAAAAATGGGTGTGGCGGGGAAACAGCGAGCAGGCTGAATTATCGGATGAATTGATCCGTCTATTAAGAGAAAGCGGGGTGCTTGTAGCCGGGGAAGATACGCCGACTCCTGCCGGACCGGACGCAGCTGCTACAACGCTCTCCGAAGAACAGGCCGTGATCCATCAGGCGATTCTGGAGCGTAACCGTTCCGCAGACCCAACCGGCTTTGTATCCTGCGCAAGTTTTGCGGAGATTGCCTGTATCGTTGCGGATGGAAGTGACTTTTCAGAATATATTCACTACGGCTGGGCGCTCTATGAGGAATACAGGGTCACGGACAACGGACTGAAGACCGTCCGCGGCAGTCATGTTCCTGTTGCCATTACATTTCGGGAAGACCCGTCTGGTACTCTTACACTGGAGGAATATTGGCAGCCCAGAGACGGCAGCTACTACGCGCCGGACATCCGGGAAAAGTTCCCTGCGCACATTGCCGAGGACGCCCTCGACAACCAGAAGTTCATCCTTCAGCAGACGCAGGAGTGCTACGCCCAGGCGGTTGCGTCTACCGGGCTGGATACCGACAAGGTGATCGGGACACTCATTGAGACGATTTGCAGCAGCCCCGCAGAAGCCTCAAATCCGTGGGCTTATATCAAGGAACACTCCATCGAGTACCGGGAACTGACATACTATGGCCGGTACACCCTGAAATACTGCTTTGCCCGGTTCGAGGAAGGCGGCGAAACCGGGTTGGCCGGGCATATCATGAGGCAGGCGTGTGAGGATATTGCGGTCGGCTGGGGAGAAGAACCGCTTGTGTTCTCCCTGCCTGACAATGGAGTGTTTACTGGGCAAATGTGGTACAGCGCATTCAAAAACAATGCTCTGAGCTTGATGGAACAATATAGTGAAATTGAGCTTGCGGAACGCTACCCAGCATCTTATCTGCTACTCAGTATGCTTGGAGAAGTATAGCCCTCTCAAAACGCAAACAGCAGCTTTAGGGACAAATGATCTATGCCACAAAACCTGATATGAGCAGTTCTACTTCCTCGCACAGAACAGCCCCGCAACTCTGTATCCACAGGGCTACGGGGCTGTTTTCCAACAAACATCACTATGATGGGCCGGAAGTTACTGAGCATTCCTAAAAATATTAAATCTGTATATCCACGCCCTGACGATAGCCGTCCAAAATACTGGTGTCAAAAGGCTTGCCCCAATCCCAGCTTGGGTCTTGCTGATGGACAAACTCGCCCAGCCGGATGGCTTCGCTGTGGAATATCTCGTTCAGCGTCCATGATGTACTGAGCCGTTTTTCTGGAGCCAGGGACATGGTATAGTCCCGGATGACCTTGCTGATGTCCTCGCCGTCACTGACCCCGTAGCCGTTTTTCATATGATTGAAAGCAATCTGCTTGACCTGTTGCACCACGCCTTCATCCACAGGAACGATCTTTCGATAGTCGCCGACATCATTCAAACTCATGCCGGGAGTGCCATAGGGATTGATATGAGACTTGCCCTGCTGCTTTTGCGCCAGTTCACCGATGCGCTGTTGCTGTTGGCTTTGTACTATCTGTGTGATTGTCATAGAATAACCTCCAATCTGCCTACTTGCTAATAGCGGGAAACATGGTGCTTGTCGGTTCCTTTGGGTAGTTTTAGTCTTTATTCTTGCATCGGCATTTTGCAGCAGAAGTTAAGCGTTTCGATGAAACCGCAAACGGCAATTCTAAAAATTTCTGGGTGCGGGGATTAAAAGGGCATCGTATAGCAGCTAATTCGGAGAGGTTCAGCAATCGTGTGGAGCGCGAGAAAGTCCAGCCCCATTTCCCCAACGAAACACATCCAACCAAGAGCAGTTATTTTCAACCGGGAAAATAGCTGCTCTTTTCTTTTGCCCACAAGCAGAGGGGAGCGGCTACCCATCACAGCCCAGGCAAGGGCGGGATGCCCTCAAAGGGTCGGTTATAGCGGCAAAGATGGCCTTCCAGTCCCTCTGAAAAGGCCGGGATTTTCTCTAAAATAAAATCAGCAGCCGGGAGACCCGCTGTTGGGAACCTTGAAAAGCGAATGACCGCGCGAGAGTGGATATGTCCTCCGAGATGGTGCCGCCATGATGGAAACACCCGGAGCGCACCAACGGGGACAATACGCCGGGGAGACGACCGGGCAGGAACAAATCTCGACAGACACGGCGAAAGCAAACAAAACATTTTATAGATTGGAGGCGTGACCCATGAGCGACAAACTGGACAAACTCCAGCAGGAACGGGATCGGGCGGAGCGGCATCTTCGCAAAGCCGCCAACGATGAAAAGACCCTCGCCCATGAGATGGCGAGGCTGACAAGAGCGGAGAGGACGCATCGCCTCTGTACCCGCGGCGGTATGCTGGAGACCTTCATCCGGGAACCGTCCCTGCTGACAGACGATGATGTGATGGAACTGCTGACCTTCCTGTTCCACGGCGAGGCGGCGCAGAAAAAGCTGGGGATGCTGATAGAGCGCCGGAGGGAAACGGCCGGACGGGAGACTTGCTGAAACCCTCGCCTCCGGGTGAGGGCGCAACTATACACCGATAAATCGGTGCGTTGCGTTCTCCGAAGGCTCCTGCGGAGGGCTTGATACTCATTCCGGCATGGCCTCCATTCCCATCCAGGGGGCGCTGCGCTCCCCCTGCGCTGGCTCCGCCAGCTACCCCTTTGCGGACTTGCGGGAGCGGAGACAAACCGCTTTGCGCTTTATCTCCGCCTCCGCAAGTGTTGTTATGACCGATTGGCAGAGCAGCCGGTCGATCTTTTTTGCTGGCATCGAAAGGAGGTCTGCCCACCATGCCATGCCCACACTACGACATAAAAATCGTCCAGCGGAGCAAGCGGCAGTCCGCTGTTGCCGCCGCCGCTTACCAGTCCGGCGACCGGCTCTTTTCCGAGTACGACCAGCGGCAGAAGTCCTATTCCGAGAAACAGGGCATCGTCCATACAGAGATACTTCTGCCGGAAAACGCCCCGCCCGGATACGCAGACCGCAACACTTTATGGAACGCCGTTGAAGCCGTGGAGAACCAGTGGAACTCCCAGCTTGCCCGGCGTTTTATCATGGCACTGCCGAGGGAACTTTCACGGGAAGAACAAATCCGGCTCATGCGGGAATACTGCCAGGCGCAGTTTGTCTCCAAGGGCATGATCGCCGATTTTGCCATTCACGACAAGGGCGACGGCAATCCCCACGCCCATATCCTCCTCACCCTCCGCCCGATGGACGAACAGGGCCATTGGCTGCCGAAGTGCCGCAAGGAGTATGTCCTTGATGAACACGGCCAGCGCATCAAAATGAAAAACGGCGAATGGAAAAGCCGGAGGGTCAACACCGTTGACTGGAATGAGCAGAAGTACGGCGAGATATGGCGGCATGAATGGGAGGTCTTACAGAACCGATACCTTGAAGCGGCTGGCCGGCAGGAGCGTGTCGATCTGCGCTCCTTTGAACGGCAGGGCAATCCCCACGCCCCGCAGGTCCACCTCGGCCCGTCTGCCTCCGCTATGGAACGCCGGGGCATACAGACCAACCTCGGCAACCTGAACCGGGACATC